>Ga0307513_10008244_pt1 | contig 13367 bp, 8 predicted proteins | sample 15_EM_MG_FD_202174 | JGI IMG/M metagenome (GOLD analysis project Ga0307513, IMG submission 202174) | Populus trichocarpa ectomycorrhiza microbial communities from riparian zone in the Pacific Northwest, United States - 15_EM | ecosystem: Host-associated > Plants > Roots > Unclassified | place...
CCCATTCTCCTTCGATTCAAAGCTCTTCTTGCAGATTTCATGTTTCTCAAGCACTACTGTCCATGCACATCGCCACCTATTCTGTATAGCTCCGAATTGTCTAGCTATTGGGTGAATTTGGCCTGGCACCGCGTATGGAAGAACTGACATTGAAGGGCACGACATGGCAGTGCTGGACTCAACGCCTTTCTGATTTGCATATCATTTTTGAATTCTGCTGCTTCTATTATGCCGGTGGAGTGGCTGGTTACCACTGCCTCCCCTCACCATTTTATTACTACTCCTCATTCCAACACCACCTTAGTCATCTTTGGTATAGTGAACACCTGGCTATAGTGAACGCTTAGGGCCTGTTTTTGTCGTTCACTATAGCCAGGGGCGACTGTACACCACTTCTGAAACAATGTTTTTCCTAACACGATTACCCAAATGAGCTAGTAGTAGTATCTAGCGCCGGCCATGATTACGAGGTAAGGGATCCCTTAAACCGCAAGTGATGTTTAGGCCCATTCATATTATCTGGAACCAGTCTATTTTGGGCAATCGTGATATAGAAAACTTTGTGCTCGAGAAGCAGTGTAGTGCAGTGCTCAGAATGGAGCGAAATGGGTAGCACTCAGCATGCCCATGATGAACACAAGACTGTCTGCGTATATTTGCTCCCATCACCCAAACATGCTAGTGTCGACTACATTGAACTCGGGTGGGCGTCAAAGGTAATTGTCGATTGCATTGTTAACGATACCTTTATTGGATTCGCGCTCATGCAAGTGTCGTTGCCACACTACTCGGGGCAAGGAGCGAAATCAAACGAAGGGATGGTTGCTTTCCCCCTCAAACCCTTCTTTCAGCCCTCTAACAGTGCCAATGTTCTCACCTCTCCGAACGACGCTAAGCACCCATCGAAGAAAGTGGCACTCCTTTGGAGCGCCAATCCTCTCCACGATAGATTTATTTCTATGTTAATTTAAGAATTACGACCCACTACTAAACTTCCTCTGGTGCTTTAAATGCCCGTCTGACTTTCCAATACATTGTTTCAAGTCTTTGCGAATGAGTCTTCCATTTTTTTCCCTCTCTTTTTCAACTTTTATTTTCGTGTGGTGGGAATACCGGTATTATTTGAATTAATTCAATAATTATCATTTTATTAATATAAATAAAATGCCATGCCAATCCAGGCTTTGAATTAAGCGTAAATCTATCGTTGAGGCGATTGGCACTCCTTTGGAGTGCCACCTGCTTCGAAAGTCCTTCAGCGGCGTTCGAAGTGGTGGGAACCTTGCCATGGTTATCCTCTCGAGCCAGCACTGGTTAACATAAATGGCTATCCTGTGAACTGGTGAGTCATGCACTGGTCAGTCATGCAGGTTGTCCGAATCCGGGGGCTCGGTAATTTAGCCCGACTAAAATCATGACATACCAAGACTTATTCTCCGCAAAAATGTTGCCTCTATACATTGTTGCAAAGAAGGCCTTTGATGCTCGAAGGGGGTTTGAATCGGGGCTTCTGGAAATGAGGATTGAAGGACGGGGGTCCTTTAATGTCTTAGTAAGCAAAAATAGCAGGAACTCTGATGGGAGTTTCTACCTTTAACCTAGATGTGCGAGTATTTATCGCTCAGAAGCCAGGGAAGTTGAGTGCTAGTGCTAGTTTATTTGTTTTTTTCTGCTACATTTTGCCCTCTTTTCCTATCATTTCATTTGTTTATTTGCTTCCAACTGCCCTCAAATATCATGGTTTACCGATTTGTTGGAAGGGGTTCTATCTTATAACCCCCCGACTCGAAAAAGCGCATTCCTAGCCTTCGATCACTTTTTTGATCAAACCCCGCCCTTCATTGCATTGCAACCATTGCCTCCACAGCATAGAGCTACGATATACGGAAGGTCCCCAATTTGCATGCCTCTCCAGTCTATAGGATAGCCGAATGGCGAAACGGTGGAATGAAACGAAACGCCAAGATTAAAACAACACTACGAAGACAGATCGCCAACACACACAGCTTAGAGAGGGAACAAACTTCTTATTCAACTCACGCTTGCACTCCACAATACTCAACTAACTAAAACTAACGGTGAAAACAGGGGTTTAAATAAGATAACAACGGAGCTCTCTCCCCTATCCTCCTATGCTTCCTTCAATCTCCACACCGGTCCATTCTCTTCAATGCATACCCCCCTTTCCTTCAGGAAAGAACTAAAATTTATCTTGCTAAGAAGCGAAAAAACTAACGTTATCATACAAAGAAAACTTCTTCAGGCTCCGTGGCCTCCATGCGCCCCACCCTCCCTCCCATACCCTTCCGGTGCTCCACCGATCCCGGACACTTCTCCGGAGGTTTGTCGAACGATATCGGGATAGGCTGCGCTTATGCTGCCGAGCAGCATCAAAAATTTTGCCTCCGGCGGGCGTATCAATCCAGAGCCCATGTCCGAACTTTCGCTTCCGAACGATAACAGGATAGGCTGTGTGTATACCCGATATGTCAAGCATGCTAAGCAACATCGAAGAATTCCAACTCTAGTTAGAAGGAATGAGGGCTCTCTTTTGTTCCTTTAGTTTTTCCCATACGGTTCCTTCGAAGGCCTTTGTTTTCTTGATTCCAGGTTGTCGGAACTGAGCGATCCCGGTGGTGATGGCAGGACTGTACTATTTCACTACATGGCTGGGCTATATTTTTCTTATTTAGATGGATACGGGTTTCCAATCAAAAATCTCTGCCGTTAACTATTGCCTCTTCTCTATGTAAATGGTCGTCCATTACTCCATCAAGTAATCCACATTACCGAGTGACCTTTTATGCCGGCTAGCGATAGTGTTGGACATATGGGAAATCATGCCGGGAACTACAAGACCCCTGCTCAATAGCATTTTATCAGAACCTCACCTGCCTATCCTGCTCCTCCGATTCGCCCTATCGGCCGGGTTCTCATGCAAAGCCCCGTAGAGACGCCTCGAGACATCCCTCTCATCTTCACCATTTGATTATGCTCCCCATCCCATATCATATATCAGGTATAGTTGGGCTGATATAGGTCTCTCACCATTCATGAGATTCTCTACCAGGCGGTCCTACAGTCGTTATAGTGGAGTAAATATATAAGATTAGGGCTCCGGCTAGTATGCAGCTTTTATATAAAGGTGGTTCTTTCTAGCATATTCTGGTTTTTATATAAGGGTGTGCCCAACAACCCGTAGGAAGCTAAAGCTATGATATATAAATGTTATCGTGTTTGTGGTAATATACATCATTATTCTATCTATTTGCGGTAGGGCTAAACTCTATCCATGACTCGCTCTAATAGTATAATGTACAGCGCCAGCAAATGAAAATTATGAATAAAAATACAATGCCATCGTAATATCTCTAGTACATGCCCAAAAGAAATGCTCTGGCCGTTCTTGGGCCTTGTTTCTCTTTTTTCCACCCAGCAGGGGAAAATATGTTGCGCTATAATCTGCCTATACCTGCGCATCCGAGAGGTCTTCGGCGGTGGTTCTGGAGTGTCATTGCCCTGTGTGACTGTTGATCGCACGACCCCCTCATGAGTGTTGCCAGGAGCGCATTGGGATGGTGTTATATGATAATTGTCTGGCTCATCGTGGGTGATACTGTCCCGTGAGACTGGTGGTCTTACTACCTCTTCATGCTCATTGCTAGAAGCGCCCTGGAGTGGTGTCGAATAATCGTTGTCTGCCCCGTCGGAATTGATAGCGCCACGGGAGAGAAGTAGTCTCGCCACCCACTCATGCCCATTGTGAGAAGCCCACCAGAGTGGTGTTCTACCAGAGTTGTCCGGCTTATCGAGATTGACCTCGTCCCGCGCGAGTAGTAGTCTCACCACGCCCTCACATCCCGACCTCGCAGCTACCCAGAGTGGTGTTTTACCATCATTGTCAGGCTTATCGGGATTGACACCGTCCCGTGCGAGTAGTAGTCTCACTACCCCCTCATGCCGATTGGAAGATGCGCCCAGGAGTGGTGTTCCACCATAGTTGTCCGGCTTGTCGGGATTGACATCGTCCCGTGCGAGTAGTAGTCCCACCACCCCCTCATGCCCATTGAAAGAAGCCCACCAGAGTGGTGTTCCACCACCGTTGTCCGGCTTGTCGGGATTGGCATTGCCCCGTGCAAGGAGTAGTCCCACCACCCCCTCATGCCCATTGAAAGAAGCCCACCAGAGTGGTCCACCACCGTTGTACGGCTTGTCGGGATTGACATCGTCCCGTGCGAGTAGTAGTCTCACCACCCCTTCATGCCCATTGCAAGAAGCCCGCCAGAGTGGTGTTTTACCATCGGTGTCTGGCTCGTCAGGATTGACGTCGTCCCGTGCGAGTAGTAGTCTCACCACCCCTTCATGCCCATTGCAAGAAGCCCACCAGAGTGGTGTTTTACCATAGTTGTCTGGCTCGTCAGGATTGACATCGTCCCGTGCGAGTAGTAGTCTCACCACCCCTTCATGCCCATTGCGAGAAGCCCGCCAGAGTGGTGTTTTACTATTGTTGTCTGGCTCGTCAGGATTGACATCGTCCCGTGCGAGTAGTAGTCTCACCACCCCTTCATGCCCATTGCCAGAAGCCCGCCAGAGTGGTGTTTTACCATCGTTGTCTGGCTTGTCAGGATTGACATCGTCCCGTGCGAGTAGTAGTTTCACCACCCCCTCATGCCCATTGTAAGAAGCGCCCCAGAGTGGTGTTCGACCAGAGTTGTCCGGCTTGTCGGGATTGATACCGTCTTGTGCGAGTAGTAGACTCACAGCCCCTTGATTCCCTTCCTGAGCAGCCAAAATGAGGGGTGTGACCCCCCTACACTCTCCTTGATTAATATCACTGCGTCGCCCCTCTATCAGGGCAGCCACCATCTCGTCAATTCCGAAGTACGATGCACAGTGCAGGCCTGTAAATAGGTGATGAGTAGGTGGGGAAGAAACGTATACCCAAATTTTGTCAAAAAGTAAGGTCGCAGCTATATGGGTATCGTATCGGCTTAATAAGTCGAGTGCAAGGAATTTGGCGTGGTCGGAGAGTTCAATTTTTGCGTGCCTTCCCCAATGCAAAGATGAATATTCCAGAAATGGCATGTATCCGAGGTTTGAAACATTATCGGCTGGAAGCCTCTTGACCTGGTCGTAATTCAGAAAGGTCAAACATGTTTGGCCAAGTGTTCTGTGGGCATCAGGCAATGTACCAGGCCGGGAAAGGTATTCTTGAAGGGTGTAGTGGATTAGCCGGACCGTCGATGTTTCTTTATCAACCACAGCAAGTCCGAAACATGACCCTAACACTGTATCTTGCGACCGGATATTCTCCGGGTTAAGGTCCGTTGCCCCCATTTCTGCGGCCAGGGCATGGCAGAATTCGTCGATCCGCAACGGCCGTTCCGCGTGGGATACCCACATTAGCACCTCCATCCCAAGTCTTGATCGGTCGCCCTTCTGTTCCTTTATTCGCCGCAGTGTTTGGTCGTAAACATTGTCTAGATCTACGCCAGTCGTAGCTACCCTTTGCAACATTTCCTTTCTTCTCGTTACCGACGTCTCACCCAAGATTGCGTCGATATTTAGTGCCACAAGGAGAAACCTGGGTAGAATATCAATCAGTGATCCAAACCTAGAATCCAGTTCCTTCTACTCACATATCCGATGCCTTTTCCAACATTGTTTCCATGATATCATTCTTCAGATTTTCGGTCATCAGGTCCGGATCTCGGGCATCGTCATCGTCCATCTTCCGGGTTAGGTATCGAGCGATATCCCCTCGGTCTGGCACAATGTGTATGGTATAGGCTCCTTTCGTGAGATGGTTGTCAAGTTCTCGGCGAATATGCGGCCTCCCTGTAAGAAATAATCGCGTATTGGGCGCTTCTTGAGTAATCTGGCGTAGCGCGCGGAGAAACTCTGATCGATGTTGAGGGACTAACTCGTCCATTGCGTCAATGCAGATATATACTCGCTCGAGGGAGCCGATTATTTTAACGAATAATTCTAGCATCTCCTGCAATCGGAGACCTTTTCCACCGCCTTGCCTTGACCTGTCAAAAGCATTCTGAATTTCGCCAACAATCCCTGCCGGTCCCAGGGCAACCTGCCTAAGTAGACCCCCTATCATATTAACCGCCGATTGATCCTTCTGCGCCTGGTAATCGCAGTAGAGTGATAGAACCGCGATATTATGTCCATAGGCTTGGTCGCATAGCGTATCTATTACTAATGAACTATTATAGTCCCTTGTTAGAATTGTCTATCTTCCCCGGAAAATACCCCGGTACCTTATATATGTCTTCCCGGCTCCTTGATCCCCATAACATAGAAGAGTACGATTCGCTGAGCTATCCTGACTCTTGCGCCATGATTCGAACTCATCCTCCCCCAGAACCCAATCCCCAACACCATCCAGCCGCCGATTCCTCACGTCTTGGTGTCTCGCGTGGGGTTCTAGTGGCGACAACCAAGTTTGGATCCCGGAAGCCTCTTCACTTATTCCCACGGTGATGTTGTTATTATAGCTGTTTAACACATTTCCGATGTTTTGATTTGAGTTGCCGTGAATACTATTGCTCGTGTTATTGTTGGTACGGGTGTTGGATATGCCATATTGGCAGGGATCATGAATGAGACTTGGTCCTCCATTTCCGCTAGGTAATGTAGTCATATTGGTGATAAGTGGGATGATACGGCAACACACTATCGGTAGTATGGGAGTGTATCGTGGAGGTTGTGGGGCTTCTCCCCCCCAGAAGGAAAGAAAAGCGGGGAATCCTCTCATGGATTGGGACAATGAGATTGTCCCCGATTGGAATACCAGCCAACCCTTCCATGCCAAGGCTGTCAGGGGGCCCATCTTATCTCTTGCGGCTCCCGATACTCGAGCTGAACATAGAGCCATAGACTATCACTCTTTTACGACAGCTTCACCACATACCGCCTTAGGGCTCGTTTACCTACAGACGTCCGTCTAAAAGCTTGCAACGATGCCGACCGTTAAGGTGGGGTTGACAGTTCGGGAGAGTGCGGCAAAGTAGATGACGCCTACCTAGAGTAAGCAAGGTAACATTTTGACGGTCTAGCTACTAGAATCTAGGACCCTGGAAAATTGGTCAAAGACTTTCGCGCCGTTTCTCAGATACCGCTTGAGACGCCACCCTCTAGTACAACCACTATTACAAATTTAATTTTTAGAAAGAGACGGACAGTTGAAGGTATGTAAAGAAAACAGAATTGTTGCATGTTTAATTAATATACTGTCTGGTATATAATTGAAAGCCCATTTACCTAACTGAATTTCCTTGACGGTCGGCACTGTCTCTGGTTGCTAGACCGCCGTCCACAGGTAAACGGGCTATCCTCTGTGAGCGCAATGAGAGATTTTATTACTTTTTTCCATCTTGATCCGAGCTTCTGGTCACCTATCGTTGGGGCTGTACGACGCATAGGATCACTCGCGAGTATATCTACCGATACTTTACCTTGAGTTTTTGAATATTTGCTAGGACCTAACTTTAGTTGTAAGCTGAGCTTGGTAGAACTGGAGTTATCAGCTTGATTAAAGGAGAGCGTGCTGTGTGGGCCGTATGAAGAAATACGGTGGTGTGCCTCGCTAATGGAGTACCATACTCCTTGGGTGCGTGAAACCGACCCTCAAAGAAACAAAAAAGGAGGAGAAAATGTAAATAGCGACAGTGCCAGATTGGTGTAGTGAAGGAAATAAAAGTATAGAAATGATGAGAAAGAGAGTGGGTACAGAACCATGAATTTATTAATTAGATTCCAGGGGAGCGTAGGGGGTAGAGGTATTGTTACGAATGAAATATGGCTTTCCTAACTTGCAGTTTTTTTATAGTTTTTATTCTATCTGCAAATAGCTTAGAATAGATAGCGCTTCATGATCTTGGCTTGGAGAGGGATCATGTTTCTGCCTTGGTGGCTGTTGCCTAGTCTTGGCAGACAGGGGGCTCTATCTAAGTTACGATCTTTGACTTATCTGGCGCTTCCCCCCCCCCCTAAGACCGCGAGGATCTCGACGAACGGCAACACAGCAATTGTTGGACTGTGGATTGAGGAAGGGAATTTTGCCCTGTACCTAGTTAGTCGGACAACCTGTAAGGTTGGGCATTCTTGCGCTGGGATTTTCTCTCTTTTGTCTCTGATGGGAATTTCTACCCTTAACCCAGATGTGCGAGTATTTATTGCTCAGAGGCCGGGGGGTGGGGTGCCACTGCTAGTTTATTTGTTTTTTCTGCTACATTTTGCCCTCTTTTCCTATCATTCCATTTGTTTCTTTGCTTCCAGCTGCCCTCAAATATCATGGTTTACCGATTTGTTAGAAAGGGTTCAATCTTATAACCCCCCGATTCGGAAAAGCGCGTTACTAGCCTTCGATCACTTTTGGGAAAACCTCTCATACCATGAAAATTGGGTGAAACCTTGCGGTATACCATGATCGAACGGCGCACGGTCTTCGGCGAAAAAACACGTCAATTACAGTTAGCTCTTCGGCCAAGCATGCCCAGATCTGTGGTTGGCGAAAAAACCACCAGTGGGCTAACTAAAAACTGTGGCTTTTTCGCCGACTGTGGTAACCTATAATGCAAGAACCTGTACTTGTACTTTTGGACATGAATAATATTTTTTTCTATTTTTTTCTATTTTTCCTATTTGTTATTTTTCTCCTTTTATTTCCCCTATTTCCATTTATGAATTTATCAATTTAATGATTAATTTGTATTGGGCGAAAGTGTCTATGTTTTCTATTTTTATTGATTAGAAGGCTAGCGTTGTGATTTTTAAAAATTGTGGTATCCGGGATTGTTTCACTCAAATTTCATGGTATATGAAAGGTTTTCCCATCACTTTTCGATCAAACACCCCCCTTCATTAGAGAGCTTGCGCAAGGAGACTTAGGTGGCAGGAAAACAGGTTATTTTCTGTTAACCTAAAAGTCTGGGATACCCAGGTGGGTAGCGAGACCCGGGAGAGATCTAAAATAGGGCTTTTCAGACCTGAAGAAATCCAATCACTGCAGAACAATAAATCAGCAGCAGCATAGCACTCTTTTTACATTTTATTAAAATATTTTACTGATGATCATACTGGGCATTCAGTAGTAGATTATGACCTGTTCTGTCAGTCAGTATGGTTGGTACCCAACTTGTGTGGAACAAATTTGAGGGCAACCCAGCAATGCGATATTACCCTACTCAATTCCCATCTTCCAGCTACCAGGCCATCTAGACCTGGTGCGCAAACTCATTCAGAGACCTAGGTCTCTTTTCCGTTAACTGCCACCTAGGACCGCTTGCGCAAACTCTCTATCGTAATTGCATTGCAACATTGCCTCCACAGCATAGAGCTACGATTTACGGAGGGTCCCCAATTTGCATGTCTCACCAGTCCATAGGATAGCCGAATGGCGAAACGGCGGAATGAATCGAAACGCCAAGATTAAAACAACACTATGAAGACAGATCGCCAACACACACAACTTAGAGAGGGAAAAAACTTCTTGTTCAACTCACTCCCACACTCCACAATACTCAACTTCCTTCCTTCACCGGTCCATTCTCTTCAACGCATACCCCCCTTGCCCTTCCGCGAAGAACTAAAATTTATCTTGCTAACAAGCGAAAAAAACTAACGTTACAAAGAAAACTTCTTAAGACTCCATGGCCTCCGTGGGCCCAACCCTCCCTCCCATATCCTTCCGGTACCCCACCGATCCCGGCCACTTCTCCGGGGTTTGTCGAACGATATCGGGAGAGGCTGCCCCTACGCTGAACATGCGGAGCAGAATCAAAGAACTTACTCCCGGCGGGCGTATCAATCCAGAGCGCATGTCCGAACTTTCTCTTTCTGAACGATAACGGGATAGACTGTGTGCATGCCCGATAGGTCAAGCATGCTGAGCGACATCGAAGAATTCTGATTCTAGTTAGAAGGAATGGGGGCTCTCTTTTGTTCGTTTAGTTTTTCCGATACGGTTTGTTGGAAGGCCTTTGTTTTCTTGATTCTCGGAATTGAGCGATCGCGGTGGTAATGGCAGGTCTGTGCTATTTCACTACATGGCTGGGCTATATTTTTCTTATTTAGATGGATACAGTTTTCCAATCAAGAATCTCTGCAGTTAACTATTGCCTCTTCTCTGTCTAAACAGTCGCCCATTGCTCCATCAAGTATTCCACATTACCGAGTGACCTTCTATGGCTCCGGTTAGCGATAGTGTTGGACATATGGGAAATGATGCCGGGAAATACAAGACCCCTGCTCAATAGTATTTTATCAGCACCTCACCTGCCTATCCTGCTCCTCCGATTTGCCCGATGGGCCGGGTTCTCGTGCAAGGCCCGGTAGAGACGCCGCGAGACATCCCTCTCATCTTCACCATTTGATTATGCTCCCCATCCCATATCATATATCAGGTAAAGTTGGGCTGATATAGGTCTCTCACCATTTACGAGATTCTCTACCAGGCGATCCAACAGGCGTTATAGTGGAGTAAATATATAAGATTAGGGCTCTGGATAGTATGTAGCCTTTATATTATAAAGGTGGTTCTTTCTAGCATGTTCTGGTTTGTATATAAGGGTGTGCCCAACAACCGGTATGAAGCTAAAAGTTATGATATATAAATGTTATCGTGTTTGTGGTAATATACATCATTATTCTATATTTGCGGTAGTGCTAAACTCTATCCATGACTGGCTCTAATAGTATAATGTATACCGCCGGCAAATCAGGGTTGTGGATAAGAATACAATGCCATCGTAATATGTCTGGCACATGCCCAAAAGAAATGCTATAGCCGTTCTTGGGCCTTGTTTCTCTTATTTCCACGCAGCCGGGGAATATATTGTGCTATAACCTGCCTGTACCTGCGCATCCGAGAGGTCTTCGGCGGTGGTTCTTCGGGAGTGTCATTGCCCTGTGTGACTGTTGATCGCACGACCCCCTCATGAGTGTTGCCAGGAGCGCATTGGAATGGTGTTATATGATCGTTGTCTGGCTCATCGGGGGTGATACTGTCTCGTGAGACTGGTGGTCTTACTACCTCTTCATGCTCATTTCTAGAAGCGCCCTGGAGTGGTGTTGAACAATCATTGTCTGGCTTGTCGGGTTTGATAGCGTCACGTGAGAGAAGTAGTCTTACCACCCCCTCATGCCCATTGCGGGAAGCCCACAAGAGTGGTGTTCCACCATCGTTGTCCGGCTTGTCGGGATTGACATCGTCCCGTGCGAGGAGTAGTCTCACCACCCCCTCATGCCCATTGGAAGAAGCGCTCCGGAGTGGTGTTCTACCATTGTTGTCCGGCCCGTCGGGATTGACAGCGCCCCGCGCGAGTAGTAGTTTCGCCGCTTCCTCACGTCCCCATCTCGAAGCCCCCCAGAGTGGTGTTCTACCATAGTTGTCCGGTTTGTCGGGATTGACATCGTCCCGCTCGAGTAGCAGTCTCACCACCCCCTCACGCCCATTACTAGCAGCGCCCCAGAGTGGTGTTCCACCATAGTTGCCCGGCTTATCGGGATTGACATCGTCCCGTGCGAGTAGTAGTCTCACCACCACCTCATGCCCATAGAAAGAAGCCCACCAGAGAGGTGTTCCACCATCGTTGTCCGGCTTGTCGGGATTGACATCGTCCCGTGCGAGTAGTAGTCTCACAGCCCCCTCGTGCCCGCTACGAGAAGCCCGCGATAGTGGTGTTCTACCAGAGTTGTCTGGCTTGTCGGGATTTATACCGTCTTGTGCGAGCAGGAGACTCACAACCCCTTGATTCCCTTCCTGAGCAGCCAAAATGAGCGGTGTAGCCCCCGTACACTCTCCTTGATTAATATCACTGCCCTGCCCCTCTATCAGGGCAGCCACCATCTCGTCAATTCCGAAGTACGATGCACAGTGCAGGCCTGTAAATAGGTGATGAGTAGTCTGGGAAGCACGATACCCCCGAATTTCGTTAAAAAGGATGGTCGAAGCTATATGGTTATCATATCGGCTTAATAAATCAAGTGCGAGGAATTTTGCGTGGTCGGAGAGTTCAATTTTTGCGTGCCTTCCCCAATGCAAAGATGAATATTCGAGAAATGGCATGTGTCCAAGGTTTGAAACATTATCGGCTGGAAGCCTCTTTACCTGGTCATAATTTAGATAAGTCAAACATGTTTGGCTAAGGGTTCTGTGGGCATCAGGTAATGCGCCCGGCCGGGAAAGGTATTCTTGAAGGGTGTAGTGGATTAGCCGGATCGTCGATGTCTCTTTATCAACCACGGCAAGTCCGAAACATGACCCTAACACTGTATCAAGCGGTCTGACGTTCTCAAGGTCAATGTGCGTTGCCTCCATTTCTACAGCCAGAGCGTGACAGAGTTCGTTGATCCGCAGCGGCCGTTCAGCATGGGATACCCACATTAGCACCTCCATCCCTAGTCTTGATCGGTCCCCCTTCTGCTCCCTTATTCGCCGTAGTGTTTGGTCGTACACATTGTCCAGATCTACACCGGTCGTAGCTACCTTTCGCAACATTTGCTTTCTCCTCGCTAATGATGTCTCGCCTAAGATGGCATCGCTATTTAATGCGACGAGCAGAAACCTGCGGAGAATATCAATGAATGAACTATATTCATAACAGGGCTACTACTACTTACGTGCCCGAAGCCTTTTCCAGCATTGTTTTCATAATATCATTTTTTAGATTTTCGGTCATCAGGTCCGGATCTCGGGCACCGGCGTCCTCCATCTTCCTGCTTAAGTATCTAGCGATATCTCCTTGGTCGGGTATAATGTGTATAGTATAGACACTTTTTGTGAGATAGTTGTCAAGTTCTCCTCGAATGTGTGGTCCCTGTGAGAAATAATCGCGTATTTGGCGCTTCTTGAGTAATCTGCCGTAGCGCGCGGAGGAACTCTGATCGATGTTCTGGCACCAATTCGTCCATTGCGTCGACGCAGATATATACTCGCTCAATGGAGCCGATTATTTTGACGAATAATCCCAGCATCTCCTGCAATCGGAGACCTTTCCCACCGCCTTGCCTTGACCTATCAAATGCATTCTGAATTTCGCCAACAATCCGTGCCGATCCGAGGGCAACCTGCCTAAGTAGACCCCCTATCATATTAACCGCCGATTGATCCTTCTGCGCCTGGTAATCGCAGTAGAGTGATAGAACCGCGATATTATGAATGGTCCACACATCCGCTCTGAGCGAATTTATTGTATAGAGATTTAGAGTTTAGGAATGGCTACCAGTCTCTCATGGGGTCTTGACGAATATCAGCGGGTGACGAACAGGGATTAACCGGTGTTTTTTGTTACCCTACTTTGACGAATTTCATTTTCTATTGGTCAAATACCCCTGTTCGTCACCCGCTGATA
>Ga0307513_10008246_pt1 | contig 13362 bp, 6 predicted proteins | sample 15_EM_MG_FD_202174 | JGI IMG/M metagenome (GOLD analysis project Ga0307513, IMG submission 202174) | Populus trichocarpa ectomycorrhiza microbial communities from riparian zone in the Pacific Northwest, United States - 15_EM | ecosystem: Host-associated > Plants > Roots > Unclassified | place...
TGGACGAACGCTTGTGGAGGCAGATAAGCAAGAAAACTGCAAATTTCAATCGTAACAGTACCGTAACAGCCGTGCTCACTTCTGGCGTTTCAACTGCGCAGGGTGCATGAGTGGGGTCTGGAAGGAGCCGAGTTTCGACGGGAATGTGACACTATTCGCGTAGAAACGGTAGAATCGCGTCCTTGTCCTTCCCGTGCCTTGTTACTTGTACTCGTAATGTCCTGACGTTTGTGAACACAACTGCTATTGCATGATGCCAAGAACAGCGCAAAAAAGCTGAATTTTGGCGGTATGCAATAGCAGTTGTGTTCACAAACGTCAGGACATTACGAGTACTGCCGTGCCGCCCTCACCCTCGATAGACATTGGAACCCTGGGCTTTTCAATATCGCGCTAGACTCAGACCGTAGAAAGAACATTCAAAAGGGTGAGGGGAGGAACTGCGAAAACACAGTCCCTCCAGATTGCAGATTTTTCATTTCATAGTGGGGTCTAGTTTCAAATCTTGAATTGTATGAATGAGGATAAAGTACCCGGCCGGATAAATTAAATCTGCTCTAGTAGATCTAAATAGTGAGCACATCGGCTAAGGCGGTGTGAAGAAGCAAAATGAGGTTCCAGCACGCTAATCCTGTTATGGAACGATGTTAGTATGGAGAGAATTTAGGCTGACCTTGAGTGCTGAGCCGTTTGTGCATTGTTGGCTGAAAAACACTACCGGTATTTCGTTACTCAGCACTGCAGGCTGCGGCCCAAGCTGGCCTTAGCGCGCTGCAACTGAATTTTACTGTTCCACACCGCCCAAGAGACAGCGCAGAGAGGTCAGGTGGGTGACAGCGGTTTACGCAACCGCAATTCTAAATCATGCTTTTGTGACAGCTTCGCTCTCGGTTGGACCTTCAGGGACGAAACCTTAAAAGAGTTGCCGGAAAGTGCGGAGGGAGGGATTTAGGCGAGGTGCCTGCTGCAGGTGTTGAACAGAACCCTTGTTCCGTCAGCACATTGTTATCACTCCATCTTTCTGTTGTGTGCTGCGGACCTTATGCTTTTCTGTATCGAGGCACACTCGGCGCTCTGGGAATCGTTAAGAAAATGTCCCCTGGGGCGAGAGGTTTTTCCCGCGCGCAGGACCTCCACTTGGGATCTAGGCTTGCGGTTATTAGTTTTGGTTATAATCATTGATAAAACAAATCCCCCCCCCCCAAAGTAAATTCAATCAGCTCAGTGGACAGCTGAATTAAGAAAGTCTCCAAAATCGGCAATATCAGCGAGTCATTTTATTCCCCAGAACAGGGAGACCCGACTGCAAATACGGTATGAACAGGAATGCCGGATTTGTGGTGATGTGGGTTTTTGAGGGTGGGCATTTCACCTTGTCCCCTCAGCCGCTGGGACGTTCAGCCCGGTTTGAAATGTAGAAGACTAACTTAGTCGAGGAACTAGAGGCGAGAGCGTCTGTGTAGATTTTTCCTCCCGTTATTGTTGTGCTCAGCCCACATATTTCGCGGTATTCTGAGCATTACGCTATCTGGGGCACGAAGTATTGTCTATCACCCTAACTATAATAAGTTAGTTTTCTACATTTCAAACCGGGCTGGGCGTCTCAGCGGCCGAGGGGATAATGCCTCGGCTGCCTTTCTGGATTGGGGTGTCAATTGCTTTTCTCTCATTTAAACCCCCCGCCGGCGGAGTATGGTGGGGTGGGATTGATATCGCAAACTCTTCCGTCGAATCGCAGTCTCATAGGCAGCCGTGTCTTATGTTTCGCCCAGCGCTGCGCCGGGTTTTACGGATGTGCGGGAGGTGGAGCTAGTCTGTGCGTATCCGTCAAAACCTACTCTAGCAGGGTACGAGTGCCAGGGGTGATGATGCTTTCGTACAAGACAGGGTTTATTTTGCGGTGTTAACCTAAATTAACTGTTCGAGTACTTTTTTTTTTTTTTTTTTTTTTTTAAAACTTTTTCCATTTCGGGTACTTAAGCTACTCTAAAGCGTGACCCTGATCAACTACTCCCATGCCCCCTTACAATACTAAAATACCACTTACAATGGATGGTATCGTAGTACTCCAAAAGGGCATGACACTAACTCATCATCACTACTCTATATATTTCTCACACTACCCAAAACTTTCCTCCCTCTCATTATACCCTTCTGCCTCCTAATCACTCCCTTCTCCATCAACTTTCCCTCTAATCCCTCCCTCTCCTCCTTGCTCATCCTACTCCTTATCTCCTTACCCTCCCTCTTCGCCTTATTCTCCCTGCATCTCATGTTCCTCAATTTACCCGCCTCCCTTCTCAATTCCCTATCCTCCGCGCTCATATCTTTTTCCTTCCTCCTGCTCTTCTCCGCCCTCTCTCTTGCCCCTTTCAATATCTCTCTCCTCCTCGCCTCACTCCTCTCCCTTAACCAACCTCCACTTCCTTCTTTCCTTTCTTTCAACAATTCCCCTTCCTTTTCCTCTGCTCCTCCCACCATCTCACTCTTAAACTTCCATTTCATCCATCCAATTTCCTCCGCAAACTTCAACATTCTTTTCACCCCCTCTTCTCCAAACAACATTCTATCCATTTCCACCCATCCTTCATTACCCAACCATCCGTCCCACCACCCCTTCCACACCTCCTTCCTTTCCTTTTCCCACTTCTTGCAATATAGCAACAAATGATCCCTATCGTCCCTTCCTCCACACTCACACCTCTCTCCATCCTTCCTATACCTCATTCCTCCCATTCTTCCATGGTTCGTTCTCATCCACACCAAAAATTTACTCTTCCACCTCTCTCCTTCGTGTCCCAACTCCCCTCTCCCCCCTACTCCAAAATACTCCTCTCCCTTTCTCTCCTTTATCCAAAACTCCTTCCATCTCCTACCCTCCTCCCTCTTTCTTCTCTCTTCCCACTTCCCCCATCCTAAAACCTCCTTCCATTCCTCCATTTCTTCATTATCCCAACTCCCTTCACTCGCCATCTCATCCGCCTCTTCATTCTCCTCAATCCCAACATGTCCAGGTACCCATACCAACATAATTTCCCATCCTTTCCTCTCCATTCTCAAACAAACCCTCCTCACACCTTTTTCCCCCTCACTACACATCCCTCTCCCCTTCCTCAAACATTTTAACACCCCTATATTGTCCACTCCCACCATCAATTTCCTCTTCCCTCCTCTGTATTCCGCCTCTACCCTCTCTATCGCCACCTTCACTCCACACATTTCTCCCATCATCACCCTTAACCCCCACCCACCATTCAAACTCCAACTCCCTCTTTTCTCCCCTCCATCCCACCATCCTCCCCCTATTCCCATCCCATTCCCTTCCCCTCCTGCATCACTAACCGTCACTACCCATTCTTTATCCCTCTCTCTCCTCCCTTCCAACCACTTCTCCTTCGCCTTCTCCTTTTCCTTCCCAATTACCACTTTCCACTTCCCTCTACCTTCTCTCTCCTCTTCGATTTCCCATCTTTCTCCTCCCAACTTATGTTTTTTAACCCCTCTCATCATCCTTCCCACCCATCCGCTCTCATAACATCCTCCATTCCTCTCTCTTTCCTTCCATTCCTCCCCAAAATCCTTTCCCTTTCCCTTTCTCAACAACCTCCATCCCCACTTTTGAACCTTCCTGTCCAATTCATACTCTACCCTCTTCTCCCCCAACTCTCTCAACATTGCATCTACTGGCGTTGTTCTTACACAACCCAATATTCTCCTCATTCCCCTATTCAACCACACTTGCAGTCTTCTCCTCAAATTCTCCTGCCCATCCCAATACAATTCCATCCCGTACATCACCGATTGTCCAACCACCATCTTCCAAATCCTCTTTAAATCCTTAACTCTCATACCTCTCCCTCCTCTTCCCAACAACTTCATCATTAACTCCCATCTCTTATCCCTCATCATCAATCTCTGCTTTAAATGCTCCTCGTATCCTCCATTTTTCTGCCACCACACTCCCAAAACCCTCATGCTCTCCTTCAACTTAATCTCCTCTCCCAGCCACCTCACCTCTCTACCCCATTCCTCACTATCCCTTCTCATCCACAACCCTTCCAACTTCAACTCCTGCACATCCACCTCCCACTTTCTCAAACCCCTCTCTAATCCCTTCTCCATTCTCTTAACCCTTTCCACCACCATCCCTTCATCCTCCCCCACCACCATAAAATCCACATCATCCACACAACCTATCACACTCACACCCTCAACTTCCTCCTTCCTCACCTCTTCTAATACCCCACCCAATATAAACATAAACAATATCGGACTCAACGGAGAACCCTGTATTGTCCCTCCCTTCATCTCCACCCACTCACTCATCCTTCCTCCTATTTTTACCCTCACCTTCCTCTTTCTTAGAAACGAACTCACCCATCTCACCATATATTCGTTCACTCCCAAACCCTCCAACCTCTCTATCGCCTTATTCACTCCCACATTCTCATACCCACCCTTCACATCCATACACAACAATAATCCTTTTCTCCCACCCTCCTCCCAGTCCTTGTATAATTTCCCAACTCCATCCATACAACTCCTCCCCACTCTTCCACCAAATTGTTCATCCCCCATCCCTTCTTGTCCCCACTTCTCTAGCCTCCTCTCCATTATCCTTTCCACCACCTTTCCCAACACATCCAACAAATTAATTATTCTATAGCTATTAGGAGACCCATAATCCAACTTATTAGGTTTCCTCATAACTATTCCCACCCTCCTCCTCCACCTCTCACACACATATCCCAAACTCAACGATCCTTCCACCACCTCTTTTATTCCTTTCCTACACCAATCCACCCTCCACATCATCTTCAACACCTTTCCTCCCAACCCATTTTCTCCCGCCGCCTTTCCATCACTTTGCTTTCTTATCATCTCCTCCAACTCCTCTTCCTCCACCTCCACCTTCTCATAAAACCCTTCCAACTCCTGTTCTTCCTCCTCCCTCTTTCCTAACCCTCTCACTAAAGCCCTCGCTTTCTCTTCATCCTCTTCCACCATTCTTCCTTCTTCATTCCTAATTCCCAGTATATCCACCAAAAAATCCCTATCCGTTTTCACCCACTTATACCCATCCCTCTCTCCCAGTCCCTCCAAATATTTCAACCAATGTTCTCTCTTTACTTGCTCCACCACCTTCTTCCACCTCTTCCTGCTTTCTACCACCTTATCTCTCCCTTCCCTTTTACCCGTCTCCATCCATTTCTTTTACTCTATCTTCACCTTCTCATATTCCTCTTCAATCACCCCATTCCACCACACCTTCTTCCCATATTTCCACTTCCCCTTCCCCTTATTCCTTTTAACCACCTCCATCACCCTATCTTCCAAATCTTCCACCCTCCTTTCCAAATCCTCTCTCTTAACTATATCACCCTCATTCTCATCCCTCATCAACCTCAACTCCGCTTCCACTCTCTCCCAATCCACCTTACCTTCCCTCTCCTCTCTCTTCTTCAACTCCTCCCCTATTACCTCTACCACCATCTCTATCGGCCTATGATCCAACCCTCCTACCCAATCCCACGTTCTTCCCTCTACCTCCACACCTCCCACATAAAATCCCACATCCAACACCCCATCTTTCACCCCTTCCCTCTCACTCCTCCTCGTAACCACCCCTCTCTCAGTTCCTACCTTCCAACCCCACTCATCCATCCATTCTTCCACTATTCTCCCTTCCCTATTTTCTTCCCCTCCTTCTCCACTCCATCTCTTACTCCTAGCATTAACGTCACCCATCACTATCCCATTCCTATCTCCTTCCACCCATTCAAACCTCCTATGCTTTCCACTCCCCACGTATATAGTCCATATTTCCAACTTCCTCCTCTCCCCCCATTCCAAAACCACCCCTATCTTTTTCCTACTCCTCTTTATAACCTTCCATCTACCCCTATATTTCTCATGTATCATCATACACACCGCCGCTCCTTCCCCTTTTTCCAAGTAACCTCCCACCCCTTCAATGCTATCGTACCCTTCCAATCCATACATCTTTTCCCCTTTCAATATCGGTACCTCTTGCCAACAAAACACATCCACTTCCTCCTCCATCCCTCCTATAGCTAACATTCCGTCCCTACTCATTCTCACATTAGCAGAAACCACCCTTATGCCCCTAGTATAAACTCTTCAATCTATTCCACTCCATTCTCCATGCCACACAATTTCTCTCATTCGCCTCTTTCTTAACGTGACCTTTCCCACAACCACCACAACTCCCATGGTGTATACACTTACTCCTCCAAACCTGACACTTACCACATCTATGCTCCCAACCTGTATGTCCCTTCACCGCACAAACACTGCACTTTTTGGTTCTGCTCCCACACCTCCACCAACTGTGCCCAAATTCCGCACACTTCGTACACCATTCCACCTCCTTCTTCCCCACATACCTGTTCACCTTAACCTTTATCCCCCTCCATAACAAACCCTCTTCCACATACTTCACCCTCTCCGACTCCTTCGCCACATGTATCAACACTCCCACCTCCCTCAACCTCCATTCCTCTATTCTTGCCTCACTCAACAACCATACCGGATCCTTCATCAATTTCAAACCTGCCTCCTTCTCCAATTCTCCTTTCAACTCTCCCATTTTCCCCTTCCACCTATTCACCTCTATCGCCGGAATTACCATACCCGCCCAACTATCCAAACTTCCAACACTCTTCACTCCTTTCACCTCTTCCCACTCCTTTCCCTCTACCTCCTCCACCTTCTTCACTTCCTCTTCACCTTTCAATTCCACCGTAATTCTACCCCCTTTCTTCACCATTCCTATCACATCTCCCTTGTTCAACCCCAACATTTCCTCCATCCTTCCACTACTCCATTCACTCCCCCCATCTACCTCCATGCTCAATCCATCCTGCGTATCCAAAACCACTTCCACCTTCTTACTCAACCTCTTTTCTCTTTCCCTTAAACTACTCTCCATCTCTCTCCTTTCCTCCACCTTCTTCTTCTCCAACTCCTTCACTTCCTCGGTACCCATACTCGGGCTCACTCCCCTTAACACCTCTCCATAACTCCTCTCCTCTCCCACCACCACCTTCTTTTTCAAATCCTCCACTCTCCCTACCATTTCCGGTACCACCACCTCACTCAAAATCTTCACCTCCTCTCCCACACTCAATCCTCTCAACCCAACCTTGCTAACCAATTCTCTCAACTCTCTGCCCCACCTCCTAACCTCCATATCCAACGCAAAACTCCTCACCTTTTCCTCACTCTCTCCCAATATGTAACTCACCTCCTCCACTTCCTCTTTCCAATCTCTAAACTCACTCCTCAACTTCTTCACCTCTTCCCTACTCCTCCCCAATTCCTTCCCCCTCGCCACCATACCCTCCTTCTCCCTCTTCTTCCTCTCCTCTTTTTCCCTCTTCTCCTTATTCACCTTTCTCAATTTCCACGCCTCCATACTGTCCACTCCCTCATCATCCTCTTCCTCTCCCAACACCTCTTCACCCACCAACTTAAACCTCTTAACCTCCTCAATTTTCCCTCCCGCCAACCCTTTCTCAAACATTTTTCCCACCTCCCTCACACTCCTGTCCACCCCTTTCCCCTTCCTATCACTCAGCCTCACCACCTCCTTTCCCTCCCCACACTCCTCCAACAACTTCCCAATTTCCAACTCCTCCGCCTCCTCAAACAAATCCAAAACCCTTTCTCCGCCAATCATATCCACTTCCTCCCCACCCTTAACAATCTCGTAACTCCCATTGCTCCATCCCTTTACCCCTTCCACCAATCCCGTCAAAAACTCCTGCTCCCCATCCAATCCCCTCACCACACCCACTTTTCCACCCATGACCCACCTCACATCCTTCTCCTCCAATCGTCTCTTGCCAACAACACTCTTCCCAACCCTATCCCTACTTTTTCCACCTTTCGTCCATCCCCCTCCTAAAATGCCATTTCCACCCATGCTTCTTCAGGTAAGCACTAAATCCTAAAGACAATCTGTAGCCGTAGATGGAGCGTTCTGGCTTTACGCTATTCGTCGAATGTTCGATCGCGATGGTTTCCCGTGGTCGTTATTTCAAAAATGAGGTAAATACCGGTCGTCGTGCTTGTTGTTCGAGTACTTTATCCCTACCACTTGTATGATACAAGGCGCTGGCACCTCCCCGGCATAAAGATGATTGGCTCGTTGTTTCCACAAAAAAAACTGGGTAACGCCTCTTTTCTTCAGCTTCGCCAACAGGAAAGTTTTTTACAAAAAAGCCCCCACTGCCCTTCCATATTTCTCCACCATTTCCACACAGAAAGACATTCCGGACAGGAAATCATGGCTCAGAATACAACTCCACACACGGTCAAATTCGGCAACAACAATATCAACAGCTTCAACACCACCATCCATCAATCCGATAAGGATGCACAGATTTTGTGTTGGCTCTCACCGCTAGAGCCGGGCAACAGGCATCATGGCGTGCGAACAGATCGATTTGAAGGTGTTGGGGATTGGCTTTTGGAGACAAGTGAGTTTCGGGAGTGGAGAGGAGGTCAGGGTGGAGCAGAGGGGGCTGTCTTGTTTTGCTCCGGGAATCCGGGTGTAGGCAAGACATACTTAACGTAAGTGGGTAGATACTCTAAAGAAGCAAGTCCACTGACATCCAGAAATAATAGTTCCCTGGTGATCGACAGCCTGTGTGATCAGGCAAGGGAGGAAGATCTAGCGGTTGCATGGTTGTACATGGACTTCCTTGCTCAGCAAGAGCAGACTATCACCAACGTGATGGGAGCCATTTTGAAGCAGCTAGTAGGCACAGGGGAGATTCCGAAAGATATACGGGAGGCATTTCAGGAAGCGGAAAAGGTTGGCGGGAGAAGGCTGTTACTTCCTGATCTGGTGCGAATGTTGAGGGTGGTGATTTCTTCGCTCCGCCATGTTTTCATTTGTATCGATGCACTAGACGAATGCTTCCCGAAGGCGCTTCCGAAGCTTCTTGAGTCCCTGAGAGATATCGTTCGGGGGTCCCCTAGGACGAGAATATTCCTTACGGGTAGGCCCTATGTCAAGGAGGCGATTCAAAGATATCTCATCAACGCGGTTGTCATACCCATCAGCCCTAACATGGATGACATCAGGAATTATCTGGAGATGAGGTTAGATGATGAACCAGAGGGGATGGACGATGAGTTACGAGCTGATATTGTGAGAATTATTCTTGAAAAGATGTCTGATATGTGCGTAGTAGCATTCGGCGTTTCCGCTCTATCCACGATGTACGCTTGTTGACAATTCTGTGTAGATTCTAATGTTATAAGCACTCGATCGGAGGAAGACTGATGGAAGAAGGACAAAGTAGAGTTTTACTGGGCAAAGGATATCAGGGACGGGCTTGTATTGTTATGACCTACTGAGTTACAATTGAGGCCGTTGTCGACCCTTTAAATACATGAATCTTTTCCTGCTCTTCCGGAAGCCTCTAGAACCAAGTCGCCCTATTTTCCCACATTATCACCCAATTGCTTTACCCCGCTTGGGTACCCCTCTTACCCCTCTTGCCCCTCTTTTCCTACCCCGCTTTCCCCTCACTTCGCATCCTTCACCGAATACCTGAGTCCGGTGAATCCTCCGGTGTTGTTCTCGGATCTTCTAAGACTCTAAGGATCGTGTAAGCAGGGCGCCGGTGATTAATAACAGATTCCTCCTTATTTCGCTAAACATCGAGGCTATTCTAGGGGGGGTGACAATTGGTCAGAGGAGAAAGAAACTCGAAAATATGTCGCAGGGCAATGGTCTGAGCGATGCCTATACTGCAACCCTAACCCGGCTAAAGGCTCAGAGAGGGAATAAATCAGAGCTTGGATTGAAGGTCATGATGTGGGTAATGAATTCAGAGCGGCCGTTACGGGCAGAGGAGCTCTGCCATGCCCTGGGAGTCGGGATCGGATCTGAAGATATGGATCCGAAAAGTATCCCCCTTGTAAAGACACTCCTATCATCTTGCCTAGGTCTTGTCACAGTGGAGGCGTCTTCGTCCACAGTCCGACTGGTGCACTTTACCATGAGGGAGCATCTGGCAAGTGATCTCACCCTATGCGGTAGTCCCCACGCAACAATTGCAGAGGTCTGCTTGACATATCTCAATTTTGGATCTGTCAAGGATCTTTCGCCAACTCTCCGTTCGGCCCCCTCAACAACCCCCCTTCTGAGTTATGCTTCTTCTTATTGGGGGGAGCACGCGAGAAGGGGGATGACAGAAAATATCGAGGCACTTGCACTGAGACTTCTCGACAGATTTGATCAGCATGTATCTGCAAGACTACTGTTATTGGGTTATGGCAGTTATTTGGGTTGGGAAGTACAAACGAAATTCACGGGACTTCATGGAGCAGCATTCTTTGGGATCGTAGAGGTGTTTGCTGCCCAATTAGCAAGGGGTGAATGGGACGTTAATGCAGGAGATTTCACCGGGCGTACAGCTCTCACATGGGCAGCTGACAGAGGGCATGCGACGGTCGTAAAGATGCTGTTGGAGCGAGAGGATATAAACTCCGACCGGGAAGACACATACTTCGGCTGGACTCCACTCACATGTGCCGCCAACAACGGCCATGAGAAGGTTGTAAGGATACTGTTGGAGCGAAAGGAAATCAATCTCGGCCAAGAAGACAACGATTCAAACTCCAGGTCACTGAGGTGTGCAGCCAGTGAAGGGCATGAAGGGGTTGTAAAGATGCTTCTGGAAAGAGAGGACGTTAATCCTAACGTGGAAGAACTATATGACAGCACGCCACTCACTTTGGCGGCAGAGAGCGGGCATGTAGGTGTGGTAAAGATGCTTTTGGGACGAGGGGACGTAAATCCCAACCAAGAATTACCTGAATCTTGGCAAACCATACTCTTCTGGGCGCTTGAGAAGGGGCATGAGGAGGTAGTAAAGCTTCTCTTGGAGCGAGAGGATCTAGACTTGGACACTGCAGATCTGGAGTCTGGGGAGACTCTCATCTACTGGGCGATACGGAGCGGCCGTGATGAGATACTAAAGCTGTTTTTAGAACGACCGGATGTCGGCTCAGACCAAGTCGACCCCGCAGACCTCAAATATCCCTGGACACCACTCATGTTGGCGGCTGAGTTGGGGAATGAGGTGATAGTAAAGATGCTTTTGGAACGGAAAGACGTCAATCCCAATCGAGTACACATAGGATATGACAGGGCGCCGCTCACGTGTGCAATTGAATACGGCAATGATGGGGTAGTAAAGATGCTTTTGGAACGGAAGGACGTCAACCCCAACCTGGAGTGCCCCCATTCCTGGGATGCACCTCTCTTCTTAGCGACTAAGTACGGGTGTGAGGAGGTAGTGAGAATGCTTTTGGGGCGAGAGGACTTAAATCCCAACATAGTGGACCGCGGATCTGGCGAAACGCCACTCCTGCGGGCCGTGAGGAATGACCATGAAGGGCTAGTAAAAATGCTTTTAGAGCGACAGGATATCAACCCCAATACGGTGGACCCCAAAAATGGAATGAACCCACTCTTGTTAGCCGCTCGCTCCGGGAATGAGGGGATAATCAAGATGCTCTTGAGCCGAAAGGACGTCAATCCCAACCAGGCAGACACCAAATATGGCCGAACACCTCTCTTGTGGGCGGCCTCGGGCGGGCGGAATGGGGTAGTCAAGATGCTTTTGGAACGACAAGACGTCAAGCTCCACCAACTGGATACCAAATACGGCCAAGCGCCACTCTCGTGGGCTGCTAGGAATGGGCATGAGGCTGTAGTAAAAATGCTTTTACAACGGGACGACGCCAAGCCAGACCAGCCAGACACCAAATATGGACAGACACCACTCTTGTGGGCTACTAGAAACGGGCATGAGGAAGTAGTGAAGATCCTATTGGAAAGAGAGGACGTTAATCCGAACCAGAAAGATACCCTGCATGACCGAACGTCACTCTCATGGGCGGCCGAGAGCGGGCATGAGAGACTAGTAGAGATGTTTTTTGAACGAGAGGACACCAATCCCGACCTTGTAGACACTACATATGGCCGAACCCCACTCGAATGGGCTATGTTGCGCGGGCATAAACGGGTTTTAAACATGCTTTTGGAACGACAGGATCTCCCCGAACCTCATAAAATTCTACTCTTTTGGGCGGCCGAGAGCGGGCGCGCGGGGCTGTCGATGATGCTTTTGGGGCGACGGGACCTGGATCCCAGCAGGGTGAGTGCCGAATCCGGCGAAACGCTACTTTTGTGGGCAGCGCGCAACGGGCATGAAGGGCTCGTGAAAATGCTTTTGGAACGACACGATGTCAACTCCAATACCTTGGACCCTGAATACGGACAGATACCTCTCTTGCCAGCCGCCCACCCTGAGAGTGAGGTAGTAAAGGTGGTTTTGGAACGAGAGAACGTCAATCCCAACCAGGCAGATACCTTCTATGGCAGAAGGCCACTCTCCTGGGCAGCGGTGAACGGACATGAGGGTGTAGTCAAGGTACTTCTGGAGCGGGAGGGCATCAATACCGACCATGCAGATACCATAGAAGACAAGTCGCCACTCTTGTGGGCAACCGCGTGCAGGGTTGAGCGGGCAGTAGATATTCTTTTGGACCGTTGGCCCTCTCTACAGGACGAGATGGAGTTCTGAGGATTCTACTGGCGAGGAGCAATGCCAACTGAGTACTAGCAGATCGCGGTTGCCAAACATCCCTCCCGACCCCAGTCGAGTATGTGGAAGAGTCCGCTCTCTAGATGCAATTCAGAGGGCAGGATCCTAATAGGACATTACAGACTTTACCCGCCAGGGCGCATCCCTATCAGTAGACCCTGGTGGAGCAGAAAGTGGTGCCAACCTCCTGGCCTCAGTTCCCCACCCCCCTTTGAACACTACCTGAGCCCACACGGGGCCTCCCCTCTCCCTCCGACCCTCTTCCTTGTAATACCTAAAGCGCTTGTATCCTCCCTGAAAAACTGCGGTCTGGTCTAGTTGAGCTAAAACCTATAACTTTATGATTGGAAAGGTTTTTTCCGCATGGAATGTTTTTTTTGCTATTGTCCGGTAACAAAATTAATGTACAGTTAATTCGTTAACGTACTTTACGGGGATGTGGCTCATCACAGGGGTCCGGCTCACCCATAGCAACGATTGGAAAATCAAATCTACATTTGATTATCACAACAAATAAATGAGATACCACCCTGAGAATCAAGCCACAGGTACTTTGAAATATGGAGAATCTGAAAATATAGTTTTTACTTTCTGGTGATAAATTGTTATTCTGATATAGTGGTTTAAAGATTGCCTATTTTATTTATAAAGTGTGGTTTTTCTTAAGCATAACAAAATTGAAAACCCTGGAAGAATTACATAATAAAAT
>Ga0307513_10008247_pt1 | contig 13361 bp, 10 predicted proteins | sample 15_EM_MG_FD_202174 | JGI IMG/M metagenome (GOLD analysis project Ga0307513, IMG submission 202174) | Populus trichocarpa ectomycorrhiza microbial communities from riparian zone in the Pacific Northwest, United States - 15_EM | ecosystem: Host-associated > Plants > Roots > Unclassified | place...
TTTTCTGAAAATTTATCAAAACATGGGTCAAAAATTGGGTAGCAACAGATGCCCCCTCTTTACAATGCTTACGAAGCAAAACTCCTCAATGTTTTGCATAGTAAGCTTTGTAAAGAAAACTTGTCTTTTTGTCTTCCTAACTTGCTCAATATCCACTCATCTAAAGACCCTTTTTTTTTAATGTTTCTTTCTCTTTTCCTTCTCCTTTCTTTTTCTTCTTTCTCTCGTTCTCTCTTCTTCTTTTTCTTTTTTCTTTTTTTCATTAACCTGAGATCCCATCTGGCGATCTCCTTGAACCAAAACTAAAATCTACGTGGTTGGGCTAACCTGAGATCCCATCCGATGATCCCCTTTAACCAGAACCAAAATCTGTGTGTGGTTGGGCTAACCTGCGATCCCCTTTAACTAGAACCAATATCCTGTGTGTGGTTGGGCTAACCTGAGATCCCATTCGGCGATCCCCTTTAACCAGAACCAAAATTTATGTGTGGTTAGGCTAACCTGAGATCCCATTTGGACGATCCCCTTTAACCAGAACCAAAATTTGTATGGTTGGGCTAACCTGAGATCCCATCCCCCTTTAACCAGAACCAAAATCTGTGTGGTTGGGCTAACCTGAGATCCCATTCGGCGATCCCCTTTAACCAGAACCAATATCCTATGTGTGGTTGGGCTAACCTGAGATTTCATCTGGCGATCCCCTTTAACCAGAACCAATATCTTGTGTGTGGTTGGGCTAACCTGAGATCCCATTTGGCCGATCCCCTTTAACCATAACCAAAATTTGTGTGGTTGGGCTAACCTGAGATCCCATCTGGCGATCCCCTTTAACCAGAACCAATATCCTATGTGTGGTTGGGCTAACCTAAGATCCCATTTGGCCGATCTCCTTTAACCAGAACCAATATCCTATGTATGGTTAGGCTATCCTGAGATCCCATATGGCGATCCCCTTTAACCAGAACAAATATCTGTGTGGTTAGGCTAACCTGAGATCCTATCCGACGATCCCCTTTAACCAGAACCAATATCCTGTGTGTGGTTGGGCTAACCTGAGATCCCATGTGACGATCCCCTTTAACCAGAACCAAAATCTATGTGATTGGGCTAACCTGAGATCCCATCCGGCGATCCCCTTTAACAAGAACCAGTATCCTGTGTGTGGTTAGGCTAATATGAGATCCCATCCAATGATTCCCTTTAACCAGAATCAAAATCTGAGTGGTTGGGTTAACCTGAGATCCCATCCTGGTGATCCTTTTTAACCAGAACCAAAATCTGAGTGGTTGGGCTAACCTGAGATCCCATTTGGCGATCCCTTTTTACCAGAACTAAAATCTTGAGTGTGGTTGGGCTAACCTGAGATCCCATTCGGCAATCCCCTTTAACCAGAACCAAAATCTGTGTGTTCTTCCTGATAGCAGGGTTTGAACTTTCTTCTCTTGTTTTGAGAATTTCCTAATGGTAAGGTTCTTCTCATTTTTCTTCTTGATGATAAAGTTTGATTAAACTTTTCCCTTGATGCTTTTTTTTGTGATTTTACAGGACTGACATCTGTCCTTCCTAATTGCAGGGTTGACATCTGTCCTTCCTAATGACTGAAATTAACTGAATTTTTCTTGATGACAAGGTTGGAAAACTTGGTGCTTCCTGATTGCAGGGTTGACCTGAAGACTCTTCATGATTACAAGGTTGATCTTCTTTTTTTTTTTGAGATTTTCCTAATGGTAGGGTTCATCTCATCTTTTTCTTATTCCATGATCAAAATCGATTCCTTGTTATCATCAATGCGATGCTTCTTTCTTTTTCCATAATCTTGCTGGACCTCATTGAGGATTTTTCCTATAACAATTCAAAAACAATTGTGCAATGTTTTGAGGTTAGATGACATGCATGCATTCTTACCTGATTTGGAATATAGGTCCCTCTTCTTTAATGTTCCATTGTCATAAGGTGCCTTTGTTTGCATTCCACAGCCTTCTTTGTCCTTCTGATTTACCGGCTTATCCGTGTGCTAGCCATCCACTCAGCTGTAAGTGTCGTGCCTATCCTGGCTTGTCCGCAATGATTACTCCCCTCGTTGTTTATCAAACATGAGTGTGCCCCCAAGTGTGGTGTTGCTTGATTCATCATGGATGAGCTTAACCGATCATTCATCTTCTGGATTATCTTGAGAATTGTTCTCTCATTGATTGTGCACATCGTGCCAATACCCATCAAGATTGTCAATCAGTCATGAACTTGCCTCAAGTTGAAATAATACTCTCAAGTTGAAAAAGCTCTTTATTGTATGCTCAGTGTTCTTTTCAATGGATTCCTCTTATCTTGTTGAATCAGATTGTGAAAAGAAATGTATTGGCCTCATCAATGATGTCCAATTTATCACCTATATTCATGCCGTGAAGTGCGCCTTTGAGCTTCAAAACATATAGTCCCACAGTCAGTTTTGGTGGTGTGCATCTTTCTGACATTCATTCAACTGCAACGATACGATAACATCTGTTATAGCCATGTTTCAAATGATAACCCAAGATGAAAATATGAAGATGTTCTTCAAGTGCAACATTATTCCACAATCAGTCATAGTGGTGTGCATCTTTTCAACATTCATTTACATTCAATCGTGTGTCCACATCGGTCGATAACCATATTTCAGAAGTTAGACCCAGATAAAGATGTCCTTCAAGCGCAGCACCACTCTCATTTGCTGCTAGAATTCACTAGATCTTGACTATCTTTGAACAATATCGCCCCCGGTGTGATCTGAATGTGCTCGTTCATTAATTATCCTTCTTTGAACCACATTGTCCCCCGTTCACCTATTATTTATTTAATCATCTTTCTTTGCCCCCCAGCTGATATGAATACTGTTTGTTTTCCTTCTCAGGGTCCACTGTATTGCCTCAAGGTGTCTCAACTTTTCAAGGAGTGTTGAGAAGAGTTGATGTATTTCATGTCAAGGATTTCGTAGACTCAATCAATGTTCTTCTTTGTTCGACAATCTTTCTTGTTCTGGAATCAAATCTCATACTTCAAAGGTCATGTCTATTCAAGTCTAATTGTTGAAATGAAATCAGAGAGATATCAGTTTTGGAAAAGATCTTTTAAAAATCAAGCTTTTTGGTCAAAGACCCAACACACGTCATTCAATGTAGTAATCCTTTCGTTGTCTTGTATTTTGAAAATAAAAATTGACCCATTGCAAGAGTAAAATGGCTTTTCCCATGGTTCTTTGTGTCCACTTTAAACTCTGATTTTGGGTATATCTTTTTTATGGCTTGTGATGAGGTGACATTTTTGTGAATTTCAAAAACAAGATGCTCAAACTTTATCAAGAAAGGTTGTTTCTTTTCTTAGCATTCATTTTATCAACATGCATAATAACCCATAGCTTAATTCATGAAGTCACGAACCCTATAGAAAAGCTCTTCCAGTTTTGAGAGCGTCATTTATCGGTTCAGATTGCTTACTTGATCGAAAAGGGCTTTTAAAAGCACATAATGCAGGCTATGGTTCATGGCTATGAAAGAAACGGGAATTCACAAGCTCAAAAAAGGTGTTTGAGGGTTTTAAAGACTTAGGATCAACATCACCTATTCATCAATTCTCTTTCTCTTGTTGTCTTTATAGAGAAAGTGACATATAACCTTGTTAACTTCAAATATCAGAATTCTCTTAACATAGGTCATAAAGCAAATCCAACTTCCTCCTTGATGAATAACCAATCTAATCATTAGAGGCTTCATCATTGATACCAAAAGATAATGTTTGTAACTCTGTATTTTTTCTGGCATTGACTTTTGGCGTATGCTATGTCTTTTCTTAATTGAAACCTCTTTTGCTCTTTCTAGACTTGATAGGCGTTCTCCTTCCTTGATCTTTGACTTGCCTTTAAGTGTTTGGCAATTTCCGCTTTTTTTTTATATAGCCTTCCTCAAAGTTTTCTCACATGCCCCCAGTCTATGGCTTCTTTCTTCTTCTAGCTCTTTCTCAATTATTGAACTTTTGTTCTTAGCCTCTCTTTTATCAATTGATTCTATCAGTGTCTTCAAAATATCTCTTATTTGCCCCCAGTGTGGGGTGTGATCCTAGTAAGGTTTTTTTTAAAAAAAGAAATATTCTAGCAGGCTCAAATGGGGATTGCAAGGGATATATATCTTTAGAAAGTGAAGGGATGAACAAAGATGGCCTTTTCTCATTTCCAGCAAGGTTAGTTAGAACCGATAAATTTTGATCTCGTCCATTGTAATGATTTGGACTTGTAAGAATCATAATTCACGAGTCCATAAGTACTAAATCCACTACATGTCATTATGCATATTGCTAAAATTTAGCTATATGGTATGTGGTTCAATTTCAAGTGTGAATTCAAAATTTGTCTGGTCACCTTATATTGTTTATCTTGCCATTTTAACAAATATCGAGTCATTTCTGCAATCAAAACACTTTTAATCCTTTAGGATTGACTAGCCTTAATTTTGCATATTAGAGTTTGATCAAAATATTTTGTCACAATACCGTTTGAAAAAAAAAGCATCTCTTGATTTCAAAACAACAGGAAGACAAAGAAAAAACATTTTTCGTTCAAGGATGAGATGTGATCCCAAAACAAAATGCAGAAGGGCAAAAATCCATAACAAAATGATTGACAATTCAGCACCATTCTTGGATAAGCTTTTCTGGCAATATTTGTGCTTGGCAAAGCATTTTTTATCTTTTGTCAATCTGAGGATGTTCTGGTGACAATATGGTTGATGACATCATCTTTCACAAACTCAACTTGCTTCTTGCTCACCATCATCCAGTCTCGATTCTTGAAAATTTTGCAACTATTCAAATGAATGGCCCAAGACCCCACCATGATATTCATGTCTCTTGTCTGGATTATACCACCTAGAAATAGTGGTTGCATGGGATTTAACGGAGTCGGGGCAACAAGTCTAGAGTCTGACATATGCTGGTAGACAAAGTCGAGTGGCGGAGGTATGTCAATCTTAGCAAAGACAGTTGAGCAGTTGATGCTACAGTGAGACATGGCTAGACCACATAAACAAGGTTTTCCAACTTCAGAGTTATCTTCCAATTCATCTCTTATCATTGTTCTGGAATCCATGACAGAACCTTCAATATTTCCCATCTTCATAGCTTGCTCAATTCCTTCGGCAATCCTTACAGAAGCATTATGTCAATCTTCCAATGTTGTTATGGTTGTTTGAGGATTGTTGGAACCTCCCAAGAGCTAGGTAATCTTGGTAGCGCACAACACCACTGCTGCCGACACGTGGAATCATGCCTTGTCTCTACTAGAAGAGAAACTGATGAATCTGAAACTCTTATGTCTCCTCTTCGATTCCTCACTGGTGGTGCGGCAAACAGACACTTGTAGAGGGAGTTCTGCTCTGTTGAAGTTTCATTCTTCTTCATGTTTTTCAGCCTATGCATGTCTCTTCTCTCTACTTCTGCGTTTTAATGCTGACACTAGTAGGAGAAAAATCATAGATGATATGAAACTACTGTATTCCTTCTTGGATTCCCCATTGTCAGATCTACAAACAGATCTATGTTGAGAGAGCTTAGCTACGTTGAAGTTCAATGTAAAGTCATGTTTTTCATATCAACATCCTATGTTGCTGGACTGGAATGGAGTTCGGTGACTTCAAAAAAAGTCAGATACAAAAAGCTAGCAGCTATTAGGTGCTATTGCAAGACGCGAAGGCGGTGAACAACTAATAGTGCAGTTGAACCAGAAAAGAGATTATCTTTCATTGATGATTGAAGGCGTTGTTGTTGTTCATGACTGAAATGAAGGAGAGGTGGTGCCACTTTAGTGTTCATGGCCCAAACTGGTGGAGTGCTGAGGAAAGAAGCCAATGATGTTTTCCTTATGCAGGACATGGACAGACAGTGCTTCCATAGGAGGCTGTGCAGACATTCCCTTTCCACTCTTAAAGTTCAGCACTTGTTCAAGCAGATCGAGTATAGCTACTTCACATTTAATGCTCTCAATTTCCTTTTGACAATCGGTCTCTCACCAACCTCTTTCTTCATTTTCCATCTTTTTTCATCCAGTATAGTAGACCTCGAGTGAGGGAACCAACTTTTCATCCCGGTGCATGCATGACAAATGTATGAACATGTAATCTATATGATGAACTCGCCCTTCGAGGGGTGACATATGGTCGTAACTCTTGTATGATGAAACAAGAATCGTGATTCTTGCCCAAACTCTACAATGAAAATTTTCTGAATGATGGTCATTGTGTCACCCACAAGTCTTGAGTTCAAGATGCTTCAAGAAGGGTTTACCCTGATGCAAATAACGATAACACATACAACCTAAGGACAAGTTCTATTTATTAAGTGAGAATGGGTAGGTTTTCTATCTGGTCTTGAAGGGGTCTCATATCTGCCAAGTGACATTCTTCGTAAAGACAGTATGGGGGCGTTGCAAGGAACAGTTAAGGCACGTATGCCCACCATTACCAAGCAAGCACTCAGATATGAGTTGGGTGTTTCACGCATCTGAACCCTGACCAATAGTCATAGGACAAATCGTTAATTCCCCACCTAACTTAAGGCTTGTGTGTGCTTCCAAAAATAAATACATGTGATGCATGAGACAATTCTACAAAATGCATGGATAAAACAAAAATAAAAAAAGACAAAAATGCAAAAACATAAACCCATCAAATACAAAGCTTAGTCTAATATTGTCAGAAACAGTACCTTCCCCAATGGAGTCGTCATTCTGTCGCACGTCACTCGCGCGGCGTCGGCTGGTGATTTTTTGTTATGATTGATTGGTTCGTTGGGAGTCGCCACCTGGTATTTCATTGAAAGGTTACTAGGAAACCCGGATGTACTGGTCTTGTCAGAGATTCATGGGTAAGAGACTAGTTGTGGTTAGGGAAGGTATTAGCACCCCTCACGCACCCTACCTGAGGTAAGCTGCTTCGTGGCTTTGATGTGTTAAATAAGTTTTAATAATTATCTTTTCATTGGATATTAGAAATACAACTTACTTATAAGTTCAAAATTCTTGACCGTGAGCAAATCAAAATATTAAATTCTTTTTTACTCTTTGAAATTTTATCATAAAAAAAAACATGCATAAAACAAATACAAACACACACATACACTTTTACTAATATTTTTCTTTTTTTTCTTACACACTCCAAATTATACAAATTCAAAAACAACTAAACAAAAAAATTACATTAAAACACTTTAAAAATTACAAAACAGACCCCTAAAAATCCTTAACAGTGCTGGGAAACCTTTTGGACCTGTATGAACAGTGGCGGCGCGTCTCCTCCATGCGCCACTGCCACTAGCGGCGCGTGGGTTCACGCGCCGCCGTAAAAATCCTGGAAAACAGGTGAGTCTTGTTCAGCTTCTTCTCTTCTTCCCTTCCCTGCCGGCAGTGAGAATCCCCGTCACCTGCAAAAAGGAGAAAAACACACAAATGGCAGTTGATTTTATTTCTTTCTTTTTTAGATCTATTTCGGTCTCTTTTTGGGTCTGCTTCCCCGCGGGTCCTTCTTTGGTTTCCATCTTCTCCTCTACTTCGGGTAGTTGTCAGCAAGGAGGAGGCATGGGATCCGGTTGTGGGTTTGCCGGCGGTGCTACAGTGTCTCCGTTGCAGTAGAAGGCTGGCCGGCGAGAGCTGAGTCTCTGTTTAACAGAGACGGGAGCAGCTGAAAGAGTAGAGGAGGAAGGAGCGGCGGTCTGATCTGGGTCCCTGGGGGATGCTGCTATTGACGGCGGAGACTGGATGAGAGGAGAGGGATGATGGAGAGGAAAAAGGGAGGCTGGTTTGTCTGGGCGAAAATAGAGATGGGAGACAGTGGGGAGAAGAACGGGGTTGTTGGGTATGTCGGGTTAATGTTGGAGGAAAAGAGGTTGGTTCAGGTGGCAGCCGAGAGAGGGATGAAGGGAGGGTTGTGTCCGGAAACTGAGGAAGGAGAAAATCAAAAGTGAGGGGCTCTGTGTTATTGGTTGAAAGAGGAGAAGAAGATGGTGAGTGGCGGCTTGGGAGAGAAAATGAAAGCCACCGGTGGGGTGGCTTTTTCTGGTTTCTTTTTTTGCAGAGGGGCTGTGAGCGGCCGCTTGGGGTGAGGGAGAAGAAAAGGTCTTCTGATGGGGGGGCTTCTCTTTTGTTTGGCCGGGTTGGGTAGAGATGAATTTTAGGGTTAGGTTTTTTTGTGTTTTTTTTCTAAATATGCAAAATTATCCCCCCTCTGTATGTGTTGTAGAGACTAGTATTTATAGGTAAAAATATTGCTAGGTTTTCAAACTTGGTCCCTCAACTTCTTTCTTTTTTTGTAAATTTGATTTTTTCTTATTTTTTTGGATTTTTCTTATCAACATCGACTTGAATGAGGAAAATTTGTGATTTTAAAAATAACGCGTTAAAAGTCGAACGCGTTCCAAAAACCTTTGAAAATTTAAATTCTTTTAAGATGATGTTAAAAATGCTAAAAACGATGCAAATATATATATAAAAAAGTATTTTTTGGATTTTCGTTATTTTTCGCTATTTTTGAATTTTTCTGAAAATTTATCAAAACATTGGTCAAAAATTGGGTAGCAACAATGAGGAATATATACCTTTTCTTAAATGTATCTACCAACCAAATTTCTTCCGGATTGTTGCTAATAAGCTCTGGAAAGCTGGAGAGTTCTAGCATAGAATGGCAGGGTTGATAACTGACTTCTATCTCGTATTGGCCAAATGGATCACGTCTAGAGTGACCACTTATTGAGAGAGCTTCACATCGATGAGAATGATCTTTAGAGGGACTAGGAGATTGTCAAGGTGGAAATCTCTTCATGTTATTTTGCCTAGCCTCCTCTAGATAATACAAGTATCTCTTAGCTAAAAGGATAACTTATGGTTCGGTAGTTGGGATTGAGGGTGCTACATCATATGCTAAGATTTACCGGTATGGCAAGGTTTTATGTTGCCCTTGGGTTGCTAATATAGCTTGAGTAAGGGCTTACACTTGGTTGATAAGTTGTTGAAACTCTAATGGAGCAGATGTGGCAGCAATAGTAAGAAGGTCTGTGACGCATCTCATCTCTAGCGTATCTTGATTGTCTGCCATTAATAGTGATTATAGATGCCAAAAAATCATTTCTGAAACAACAGTTGATGGCTTTTTTTATTAGGTTCCCATAGATAGCGTCAATTGATGATGTTTCCAAATCCACTATGCTTAGGAATGAAATTTTTTAGTGTTTAGATAGTGGATAATCAAATGTCCATATCAATATTCTCTTCTCTAGAGCTCGGGAAGAAGATGGTTGGTGGTAGAAAAACCAACACCAGTAAAATAGCCCATTTTAATGGAGTTTTGGGATCCTCAGATGATAAAGTCAATTGCATTTATTGCAGTCCCCCGCGGCGTCGATAGTGATTTTCGTTTGTTTGTTTGAAGTCGCCACCTAGTATTCAATTCCAAGTTACTAGGAAACTCGATTGTACTGGTCTTTGTCAAAGATTCGAGAGTAAGGGACTGGTTAAGACTAGGGAAGGTATTAGCACCCTTAACACACCCTATCTAAGGTAAGTTACTTCGTAGTTTTGATATGTCATAAAAGTTTTGAAGGTTTTGTCTTTTCATTGGATATTAAGAATACATCTTACATATAAGTTAATAATCTTTAACCGTGAGCAAATCATAACATTAAATTCTTCTTGTCTTTTTAATATAAAAAAAATTATCCTTTTAGTTTTATCATTCAAAAACACATAAAAACAAAAGGAAAGTACATACACTCATACTCCACTTTTCATTATTTTTACTTACACACCACTTTTACATGTTTACACCATAACAAAAATTCAAAATAAATAAAACAAACACATTACAAAAAAAATCTATAATTTACAAGAAAGACCCAAAAACTCCAGGAATTTTTGGGAACACCTTCTGCAATCTGCAGGAACAGTGGCGGCGCGTGGATCTTATGCCCCACCGTCATTGGTCGCGCGTGGATCCACAATATTAATGGCAATAGAAATATAATGGGGCCTTATAGACCTAAGGATGTAAAGAGTTAAGTATTTCTGACATTAGCATTTTAAGTTAAAATTCAAAAAAAAAGTGTAATATCCCATATCAATGGGAGAAGACTTGGAGGAAAGCCTTATATGAACATGCTTACCTTGACTAGTAAGACGCGTTTTGGGGTGATGTGTAGTTACCAAGAACAAATCTGTGAGGCTCGAGGGTCAAAGCAGACAATTCTTACTAGTGGGGTGGGGTGTTACATGAAGCCTCATGTTTTAATATAGGGCCTATAATGGTCGTCAGACCCATATCCACTTGGACTTGGTACAATACCAAGCCCACAGGCGGTGGGTCTGATAACTTGTCAGACTTGTGTATACTTGGGCTCAGCGCATAGCTAAAACTATGGATGTTGGGTTTGGAAGCTTGTCAAACCTACATCTGTTTGGGCTTGGTGCATGGCTGAACTCATGGATGTTGGTTCTAGCAGCTCGTAAGACCTATATATACTTGAGCTCAGGGGCACAACTAAACACAAGAATGTTAGGTTTGGCAGCTCAACAGATTATATGTATTTAGGTTCAACGCATAGTCGAACCCAAAAATATTGGGTCTGGTAGATTGCGAGATTCATGTGGCTTAGTGCTTTGTTAAATCCAAAAACGTTGAGCTTGAAAGCAAGTTGGTCTCATATCTTCTAAGCCTTGCGTTCTATTAAGCATAGGGATGTTGGGTAATCTAATAGTAATTGTTTTTTAATATGTTTTTTTATAGTAAAATATATTAAAATAATATTTTTTATTTTAAAAAATTATTAATTTTTAATATCAACACATTAAAATAATTTAAAAATATCAAAAAAATAATTTATTTTAATTAAAAAAAATATTTTCAAAATATAAAAATAAATAAACTATTACAACAAGACAAACAAGTAGCACGTTTACATTTTGTTAACAAAGAAGTACGGAAAAAAAATTGTTCAAACCACTTTTAAAAAACCAATACAGTTTAATAATAATAATAATTAATATTTATGATTGGTAAGTTGTAATTTAAAAAAAAATGATAGAAACAAATTTAAAAGCGGTTTAATATTTAAATTAAAAAAAATATGAAATTTTACTCTTACACAAAAATGAATGTTATGTTGTTATATTAACTTAACACTACAAAACTAATGCTCTATTTTTATATAAATTAAAAGTTTGACATAAGGTAAGATTAAAATTGTTTTGAAAAGATAAAAAAGAATTACATGTTTTATTAATAAGAAAATTTGTTATTATTATTAATAAATAGTTTTGTAATAGATGCATGTGATTTTTTAAAAATGTTTTTGTTGGAAACAAAAAAATTCCTGGAAACAAATTATTTTTAAACAAATTTGTGTGACATCAATATATATGCACACTGAATTCTTCACATTTTTTAGAATATGGGAATCTCAATCACTTTGTTAGGATTACGAAAAAAAAAGGGAAAAGTAAAAACAAAATACAATAATAATAAAAACATCTTTCCCTAATCTTGAGATGAGACCATGTGTAACTGTAGCCCACTATAACAAAAAAAATCTCATCTAGCTCAGCCCAAGGAGAGAAACTAGCTACTTACTTGCATGCGTGCAGGTGCAACACTAAATAGCCCATACAAGTTGGATAGGCGACAAAAGTGATAGACAGCTCCTTACTGAGATGAGCCCAGGGAAGGGAACAACCTTAACCCAACAGACGAAGTTTTCACCGAAGGTTAGTCCACAAAATAAATTGATATCCGAGGACTTTATTTTGAAATTAAAAATGTTAAACCGGCCAAAACTTTACACATCCCTTCTCTGTTCCCTTGGATAACATTAACACAATCAATTTAATTCTTATATGAGTTATCCTTAGTCACAATTCTATAAGTTTTTTAGTTAATGAGATGGGATTTGCAAGTTTTTTAATCACGCATTATTTAAATTGCATAGAAGAAAAGAAAAGAAAAAAAAAAAAAAAAGGGGGTCGGGAATATTGCTTTTACATGTGCTAAACATCATAGAATTAATTTGTTTAGGAATTGTATTGATTAGTGCTTAAGACTGCCTTAAAGAGACTAGTCAATGATGAAAATGCAACTAGCACGATCCTATCCTGTCTAGATTAATTTTTATAATAAAGATGGAATAATTCCTTACTCCAAGGATTTGCTTTATGCCATCTAGTGATATGATTATGATCCTAGGTGAATCCTGGCAATTCGAGGGTGGCCAAGATTGCAAATGATACTTTGTATGTATCACAAGTGTAAGCAATTTTGAGTTGCTCGGAGGGTGTCGTTGTCAATCTTCTAGCAATATTTTCCAAGTGCATGAACCAGATGAAACCTTATTTTCAATGGTGATTAGCAGCAAGCAATGACCAACTTTCCGACCTGTTTAAAGCAACCCCATGAATGGATTATTCTCTTTTTTCTTGAGCATATTCTCTGCTTTTCAATCTCCATCGTCGAAAAGGCAAAGCGATTTGGTTTCTAGAGTTGAATATTCAATGGGTGAAGTGACATATTTCGTTGCATTTTATTTACATGTTCGAGTGTGATAATACCTTGAATATTATATATATATATATATATATATATATATATATATAAAGAAAAATAAATATTTTTTTTGGAATGAAATTAATTTAATTTAATTAATTAATTACTTATACATAATACCTCCTACCACGTTATTCTTTTAATTTAACTAAAAAATTATATTTTAAAATTTTACAGACATATTGGTCTGTAGAGTTTTAAATTATACAAATATTTTATAGAGGTGTTCCTTTAAATTTCTATAGATATATTAATCTGAAAAAAATATTATTTTTTTAATTTAATATTGATAGAAATCAATTAGAAAATAATCTTCTTCTTTCTTTATTTTTTCTCTTCAAACTTTTTATTTATGTTTTGGAAACAAAACATAAATTTTTAAAAAATTTATAAAAATAATTGTCTATAAATTTTAAGAATTTATTATATACTGAAAATATACTTTTTTAACTCTACAATAAATATAATAAAAACAATTAATATCTTAAAAGTAATTATATTCACGTCAAGACGGTGGACTTATGAGCAATTTTTAAGCAAAGGCTCAAGCTTTAGGTCATTTAAAATATCATGGGCTTTAGCTTAGATTAATTTTCGCTATAACCCTTCAATTCATTAAAGATCATCTCCAATTTTCACACGTTAACTCACAAATTACTTGATGTTATCAAAGATCATAAGCTAGTCATGTACGATTTCTTGTGATAGAATTTCAACCTAAAAGAGCTCCTCACATGTCTTCTCGTCTCCATAAATTTCCAA
>Ga0307513_10008248_pt1 | contig 13358 bp, 4 predicted proteins | sample 15_EM_MG_FD_202174 | JGI IMG/M metagenome (GOLD analysis project Ga0307513, IMG submission 202174) | Populus trichocarpa ectomycorrhiza microbial communities from riparian zone in the Pacific Northwest, United States - 15_EM | ecosystem: Host-associated > Plants > Roots > Unclassified | place...
AAATTACAATGAGGTTCTCTTTTTCTTTGTATGATTATATTCGAGAGGACAGAATTTTTTTTTTTTAAGATAGTGGTTTTTGTCATAATGTCAAGAAGCTGATTAACATATCTCAAACACAGGATGTAATTTCACAAGTAGATAGATGTTGATATGATTACTATGTTCATTCAGTTGAGTTTAGTCAAATTAAACTTCATGTAAATCTTACAATTGGATTCAATCTTGTTTTTTTTTAAAAAATTCTATTATTTGAAAGTTTACTGAACCTGACTTAAAAAGATAAAGCTTTTTCACTAATAATATACTTCATATATAAGATTTGAACTCAAAATTTTATTTTTTAAAAAATAAACACTAAACAACTTAAACCAACCACCAATATTTATTGAATCTTGTTTATACATTCCTTAATACCATAATGATTTGTCTAAAAAGATGGAAAAAAAATGCGTTGTGAGGAAGAATTGTGTCAATTCTTGGGAGTTGCCAAAGTTTTTTTTATCAGCAAGTGGTAAAGTTTTGTGACGTACAAAAGCAATTGCACAGGCATGAAGATAGGGGCAGCATCTTGTTTTTAGTTTGGCTGTGCACCTCCATCTGTGCAGGATGTAGATGCCGCAGGGTTTAGGATGATTGTGATTTTTTTTTTTTTCACCTGCAGATCGAACGAGTTGGACAAGATTCATGAAAAATAGCTCTCCCACACCTTTAAATTTTATTTCATCCTCGTAGAGATTGAAGCCGACACTATAATTGTCTTCTTTTCAAGTTTTAGCAAGATTGGTTTTTTAAATTGGATTGGATGTTATAAACATGGCGTCAAACTTAATGTTATTCCCTAAAGCTTTAATTGCCTGTCGGTTTTTGATTCCGAACCATTTATTATTGTATTCGAGTAATTTTAGGAATACTTTGCCATGAATGATCAAAGTTTGATGCTCCTATTGTTCTCATCTTCAACCCTATAATTATTATGTTATTGATTATGATTTTAAGTCTAATCTTATTCCAATGGGCCATACTGTTTTAAGGAATAAGATAGCGGTAGACTTTTTTTCCTTAGCAGTGGACTCTGGTACCTTGCCACAATTAATTGGAAAAAAAAAAGCATAAAAATAATAATTTGAATACCCCACAATGTCTAACATATGCGACTGAAATTTGACTTGGGAAATAGGAAGGTTTTTTAAGTTCAAATTCTATTTGTGATGAATTTTTAATTTTTGTATACCCATAAGTAGACTTCTAATGAATATAGTGGGTTAGGTTTTTATCCATAACTATACCCAATTTAATTTTTAATATCTTACAAAATATAAACTTGACTTATTTATTTTTATTTTAACCCGAATGAGTTAGATATATCAAGTTAGGCGATAGTTTTTATGAATATTAAAAGTATCCGCTATTTAAATATATTAATTCTCTTATTCTTCAACAATTCTAAAAAGAATATTGGATTGCAATTGTTCGAGCTAGATAAGATTCCTAATATATATATATTTGAAACAACAAATAAATCATTACAATTTCTATATAAAAAAAAAACAAATACAAAATTACAGTTGCATTTTATCAAACAGTTAGAGTACGATACGATACAAAGATAAACTAGTAAGAAAAAACTATAAAGTGTTTTTGATTTGACTAAGAAAATAAAAGTTCAATCTAGATTTTTAAAATTTTAATTTGTTTTTTCATGGTTTCTTAGTTACAAAATAGAAAAGATTGAAGTTGTAAAATGCACTATCATTTTATTAGATCAAACTTCAAAATAAACAGCTATAATTTCTAAGAAAGCGAGGAATAGAGAGAATGGAAAGAGATTAAGAAAATGCGAGATGGTTCTGTATGTGTGAAGAGAGATAAGAAAAAAATAAAAAGAAAGAAGAGAATATTATTTATACTAAGAACCCGAGTTATTTACATTGAATTATACAAGTTAAACAAATTTTAAAAATTCAAAACCCATACCCATGATATTTATTTATTAAATTTTTTAACTTGTTATTATTAGATTAGATAATACAAATATTACATAAGAGCCGGTTATTTTTAACATCCCTACTAACAAGTATGAAATTTCTTCCTTGAAGGTAAGATTGATTTCGTCATTTAAAGGGTCGGTGTCCTAAATCTAAATAAAGCCGGACCGACATTTATTTCCATAACTGGTGATAGAAATCAACAATGGCCAGTAGTGGTAATGCAAAGTTTCCTACAATCACCTTCTTCAGAACCATGTGAAACCAAGCAAGAGTTCCACTTCACCAGCTGCCTTTTCGGAAATTCCACCCAAAAACAGAGCATCTCTGTTTCACAAAGGCCAACTTCCACTCTCCATCACACTTCGCTTGTTTCTCCTTTTCCTTGCAAACCAAAACCGAGTTCTCGCACAGCTTGATGATCTCTACTTCCAAGGATTCAATCATGTTAAAAAGAAACACGGGCGTAAATGTCGCTGCTGAGATTGAAAAAAATGGCTTACCAAGCTTAGCAAACAGTGCTAAAAGCATAATAGACCATGCCTTTTACTCGTCCAATCAAGTTCAAGAACTTTAGTAATGGAAAAGCATTCCCCTTCTCAACTTCCTTTGTTTTTGCTATGGTCACTAAATATCCGAATCTAGGTGGCCATGACCTTGCTTTCACTCTCTCTACTTCAAAAGAGCTGCTTGGTGCTTTTCCAAGGCAGTATCTGGGACTCCTCAATAGAACTGTTAGTGGTAGCTTCTCCAGTCACATTTATGCATTTGAATTTCGTACACACAAAGATTAACCATGTTGGTGTTGATATCAACAACATGAGATCAAACATATCTGTTCCTGCTGAATATTTTCTTGATAATTCAGAAAAAGAAAGATTTGAATCTCACTAGTCGTAAGCTCATTAAAGCATGGGTTGATTATGATCCAGTCAAGAATCTATTAGAGGTTAGGCTTTCACTTTCTTCCGCTAAACGATTTCTCCTATCTTGTCTGCTGATATAAATCCCTCTCGTAATCTCAATGATTCTATGTGATGGGCTCTTGGTCTGCACCCCCAATCCAATGCATTGCCCATGTCATAAGTTCGAGGCTTAGCTTACACAAAGCACCGACCCAAAGTCCCAATAGGCAATGAAGCTCATTCGGGCATCCAGGGTCCAAACTTGTGAAGTTAATTCAAATCAACCTCTCTCTCTCTCTCTCTCTCTCTCTCTATTATTAAATTTGTTCTTCATTTTGAAACCTCATTTATCTCATATGAAAAATGTAGCATAAATCATACCTTGAAAGATCAGCATTCTGGCAGGAAAAAAGAAAAACAGAGAGCCAAAACACTGCATCATCTGTTTCACACAGGCCAACTTTCGCTCTCTTTCATCTCCCCATTCATTAAGCTCACACTTCTCTTGTTTCTCCTTTCGTTGCAAATCCTGTTTATTCACAGCTGGTCTATATGATCTCTACTTCACAGGCTTCAAGCATGTTAGCAACAGCATGACCCTAAATGGGGCTGCTGAGGTTTAAAATAATGTCATACTTTGCTTAACTGATAATGCTTCACAAGTGCTCTTGCAAAGCAGTATCTAGGTATCTTCAATGGAACCGATGGTAGTAGGTTAACCAATCACATTTTTGCAGATGAATTTGACACGCACAAAGATGATCGGCAATAATATCAATATTTTAAATCAAACAAATCTGTTCCTGCTGAATATTTTCTTGAAAATCTCAACATAGACGAGTGGCAGGCCAATCAAGCATGGGTTAATTACGATTCGATCAAGAATCTATTAGAAGTTAGGTTACCGCCTTTTTCTGAAAGATCGGTTTCTCCTATCTTTTCTATGTATCTTTGATTCTATCCTCTCTTCCTTCACTTTCAGGGTCTAAAAAGAATCACCCAGGATTGATTGTAGGTGTCTTAATTTCGGCTGTTTTTTCATAATCTCAGCTATCACTATCCATCAGGAAGATTAAGAATGTAAATGTGATTGAAGCATGAGAGCTTCTAGTTGGTCCTCACATATTTTCCTATCAAGAAAGCAACTAATGGTTTCAAAGACAAGAAACTACTTATCTTTGGTGGTTCTGGTAAAGTTTAGAAAGAAACTCTGCCAAATTCTAATACCAAGTTGCAATGAAGCGAATCTGTCGTGAAAGCAAACAAGATACGTCTGCCTTTGATGCACGTTTGCTCTTTTAGTTTGTGGAAGGAGACGTATTGGATGGAGTCATTGAGCCTACAGCAGTGCAGCATTGCCTGAGGAGCTCAATTTGGTGGACCGGGTCTGGGGTAAGTGGAAAAGTGGTGGAATCTTGATGTAGATCGTAGTGGGCCCAAGGTTGAATGGCGAGTTTGATAAGCTTCGGGCTGTTGGTTTGCTGAAACTGGGGCTAATGTGTTCTAATTTCTAACTATGTGCCCAATGCGATGCCTGCAACAAGGCAGGTTGTTAGGCACTAGGAGTAAGAGATGGCATTGTCTGAGGCTGTTCAAGCCCTCGATGGATATGATGTAAGAAATTACAATTGCAATGGTGATGGTGATGGTGATGGTGATGGTGATGGTAGAAGCCAGTTTGAGGGTCATTTTCAATCATCTGCTGCTTTGACTGACATATTTAGACGAGGTCAGTACAAAGTCACCTGGAGAAGGCCATACTGATATTAGAACCTGGGTTAACCTCACCTCACGCGCTATTTGGTGGAAAAGAAGGCAGGAAGCCACAGTGAGGGAGGGGGAAAAAAACTGATAATCGCTCGCCTCTATTTTTATTTTTTTTGGTAATATTTTCCTTTCGAGGATCTTTATTTTTATTGTATTTTTCTTGTGATGATATGTAGTTCTCAGTATTGATGTAATGGGCTCAAGATTGCATGGCGAATTTGATGAGCTCATAAAAAAACTATCTCCCTATACTTTTACTCTCGCACTGGCCATTTGCTAAGAAATTAAGGCGGTGGTATTCCCTCCGTCTTCCTCCTCCTACATATGTCGCTCTCAACAAGCAAGAAAGGAGTAATCCTAATTGCTAAATTATATCATCTTAATTCGCCTGAATAATATTACAATCTATTCCAAATTGCTAGCATTACGGAGTGTCAAATGTCAGCTTTCAAAATTTAGTACATTCATGGAGATATGTAATGCCATGGGAATGGGCTCCTAGGAAGTTGGCCAGCGCTCCCTACTGCTACCATGAGGAAAACCTCTTCACCCCATCAATAGAACAGGAACAGGAGCATCAATTACAGTAAGATTTTGATGGGTCGTTAAGTTTATTCTTAAGTATATTGCAAAATCTCACTATTATATGCAAAAAGTTCCTTCAACTATCAACTGGTTACAGGACATTTTATAGTGGGATAAGGATGTGCTCCTAAAAAGGACGTGGCAACTTGAGTGAATGACTTTACCATCCTACAATGTCAAAGGTTTTTTGATTGAGTGTACTGAACATTGAATGAAGCGTGATTTTGCAAGATAGTGAATGGCACGCAGCATGTTGCTTCCATACAGATGAATCGAGTTTACACGACATTGTTCTTTGACTTCACATGAGTTCTACAGCACAAACACACGAGAAATTGTAGAGGGTAGATAAGCTTAGGATTCACCCTTTTTCTACAATACGGGACACAGTGTATGCGTTAATGCACTATCTCAGATGTATAAATTAATCACATTGCAACCACAAAAGCAAATCGCTAAGCCAAAGTTACCCTAAAAACACTGTAATAGCAACCGATACAAAACTAGAAAGACAAATAAACAAGGAAAGGATAGAAGTCACCTTCAATAGCTGTTGATTAAAAGTTCGTCTTGTTTCTGTTACTCTGTGCAATTCGCAAGTAAATGAGGCATTGTTGAAGCTTTTTTACCGGTCAAAGATGCTGGCGACATAGACACACGGCTTATTTACCCAAGAAAGTTGAAGCTGATGCATTGATTTGATCTAACAATATCAGAAAATAGATAAAAAGGCACATTGATTTTGAAGAAGATTAAATTAAGGAAAGCATGTGAAATAAGAGACACGATTTCTTAAATGGCAGTTCATTAAATTTCACCTTGCGAGCTCCTATTCAAGCTCTCCTGGAGCAAGGTCAAATGTTGAAGTTTGACAGCAAATAGGTTGAACAAAGTGTAGCGAAAAAGAGAGAGGAAGAAAAGGAGCAATTCTAGTGGAGTCTTTTCCCTGCGTTGAAGTTTGACTGTTGAAGTTACTTCAACTGCACGTGTAAAATTAGCATAAAACAAGCCAATCATCCATCAAATTCTTCAACATGACATCGCACAGATCCACTATTTACACAGAATCACATTTACTCTGAGTGAATCAGAGAAGTCTATATCTTGAGATGTATCACATTTGAACAAAAATGTCAAGCCTCCGAAGGAGCACAAAAGAAACCCTCGTAGTTTTCACACATTCTTCCTACTCTTCCTCCAAACCTTCCTAAAACCAGAGTTGGTTTAATTCCATAATAACGAAGGTTGATAAATACCAAAACCCTGGTCAAAACCCTTCATCACTTATGGAATGAAAATAAAAAATAAATCATCTAGCACTAATGTTGTTTCTTCGAACAAATCTTGTAACTTTAAATGTTGAAGACAATTGAGGCTGGACGTTGTAGCAAAATAAGAGTTTTACCTTAATCTTGGAAGTTCCGCCTCAATCCCTCTCCAGTTCTTCAATAGTTTAGGGATTCTCTGTTTCAGCTGGCCTCTTTTATGTTCCAATGGTTGCAAATATTAGTTGTAATGGATTTGTAAATGATAATGCAAAGGTTACAACTGCGCGCAAGAAAGAAGTATTAACAATAACAAAAAATGTTCCCACTTACTCTCCAAATATTCAGCACATCTTAATTTGTTATACAATCTGAACCTCAACTAAAATCAAATCTCAAACATGACTAAGAATCAGAACATGTAAAATACAATTTAAAACATAAGACTCAGAAAATATTGAATAAATAACTTGTGCTTTTATCATACACTTTTTTTCTCTTCTCCATTTCGTTTACTCTAATCCATCTGGAAGACAAAAGTCCATTATCAACCAATACCATGAATCAGGGCTATAATGATCCCCATCATATGGTATAACTCATTGACCAAAATAGAAATGCTTGGCAGAAAAAGACAAATTATTCACAACTGAATACCTACCTTTGCAGAAGAAAAGTTTTTTGTTTATTTGTTCATCAGAAGACTAATTGAACCTTTGGTTCCATAAAAGGAGGCAACCTCCCTTTTCCTGTTCAATCCCAAGTGTAACTGTGTAAGTAGGATTTGATCCCTGGTCAATTGGTTACAATGCCAAGTGACTTTACTTGGCAGAGTAAAAATTAGCACTAGAAAGACATGAAAGTTATTTGAAGAGATTAAATGTACAAGAGCATGCTTATGTATAAAACCACATCCATCCATCTATCTACTGAAATGCGTTTTTCTCTGACATAAAAACTACCCGGCTGCATTTACTAATAGAACCATAGGCAATCGTATCTTTTTCTCGCTTTCACCCTGGTCATGACCAGTCTTCCTGGTGATTAGTTTTACACACATGGAAGTCCTGATCCATTGGTAATTGTGTCAACTTCAATCACAGAGTCAAGTTAGATGATCACAATATCTCTCTAGTATAGGCAACTCGGTGATTGTCCTAAATACTCCAGGTGAGACCAGTGTACCTTGGATGCTTTTCTGTTGACCAGCTACATTGATTCAACATTTTCCTCCTCGCCCTCTTTTACTCTATTAAAAATCTCATAATCATCGAACCCTGCATATTTACCAAAACAACTGCATTAAATGAAAAGAAAGCTTCTCTAACCAACAATAACACACTAGAAAAAGGAGCTTCTTTAGTAGTATTTTGCACATAGGAAAGCACCTGCACCTAAGTCTTCGATTTCACTGGGTGAAGTTCCCAGGAGCCTTGCATTGTCAGAAGGTGGATCAACTGCCATCCAATTCAATGTATCAAAGTCTTCCGAGCACAAGTCTTTTCCCTTGACCCAGTCCTTCAATGTATTATTGCTATCAAATGATATAGGATCCTGTTCCTCATTCTCATCGACCCTGTAAAAAAATTGTTAAGAAAGGAGTTAGACTTTTCTTTTTACCCAATTTTCAAGTAACATCTATAATTGTTTAAGGTTTCCATCAGTAAAACAGACATTTGTCTGAGTCGCAAGTTGCACTGAACAAAAACTAGATCACTGAGTCGTTGACGCTCCAGGCAATTTTTTGTATCATGCAATTGTTCAAAAGGAATCTGGCTTCGCTTATACTCAATTGAACTGCAGGTTTGACCGAGAATACGGAAGGCCAAACGCACCAAGTTTGGGCAACTTCCTCCATATGTTGACCACCATTCAGCTATAAACAGTGAAAAAAAATCAGATTAACATATTCCAATAGGATAAAACACCACATGCAACACATAATTTTTCGAAAAACAAAATAAAAATAAAAGGCAATTCCTGCATCTACATGCCAAGAAGGCATTTGAACCACCACAATGCATGATGGCCGCTAGTTTGGTCTACCATGTCTCACAGTTCCCACAGGATACACACAAGGTTCTAGTAATGGTCCTGCTGTATATAGAAAGTGATGCACCTAATGTGTAGATGCAGGGTGGCCAAAGCAAGATTTTATTATAACTCAGATGCTTCCGCTCCCAGGCACTAAAGATCTGAAAATGCATGTTATCTAACTATCAAAAAACTAATTTATAATATGGCATCGGAGTAAAAGGACTCACCAGGAAGCATAGTGTCTCTAGCTCTAACAGCCATCTTCCTCCCAAAATCACCACCAGCATTCTTGTAAGAGTTTACCTCTTTGATGATTTTATCTTGCACATTTAAGTCAGGAACAAACTTTTCTATGCAGTCGTACATCCCAGACTGAATCTCATTGGGCATATCTCCTTCAAAACTATAAAAGAACTTGGGATTAAGGTAGAAACCTGCAGCATGAAGAGGGAGATTCCATTGTTGTTCCCACCAATGGTCTATAATATTCCAGTAGACAGTATACTCGTCCCTCTTTATAAGTTCTTTCTTAATTGCTTCTTTAGCTCGATACATTCCTGCATAAATATATCCCATAGCAGGCCTCTTCTTGCTGCCAACTAGTCTCAAAACTTGCAAGAGAGGATTAGTTAAATGGGTTATTAGGACGCATGATGACCAAAATGACTGATCACTTACCAAATCTAACATTTCCAGCCCCCCAGGTTTCTTTGAATATGGGCAGTCCACCCACTCCTGTGAAGTAACCATGGTCTGCAGGTTATGTTTAAGATCAACCATTCGTTTCAATGTTCCAAAGTTTGTGGCAAAGCGACTAATTCCTGGTTCTACAATATCATTTCCAAAAGTATACCTTTTCATCATATTCAAAACCACACTATGATTGTATACAAATCTTGTAATAGACCTAGCCTGTTCAATTACTGAATTTATCCACTCAAGTTTTGCAAAATCCTCAAGTATCAAATCTAGACAATGTGCTGCACAAGGAGCCCAATAAAGGTTAGGGAAAGTATCAGCTAACCTTCTCCCTGCACAGATTAATTGCTCTTCCATTCGAGTAATGACTTGTAAAACATGTCTTGCTCCAATTTCTTCAACTACTTGCTTAAGCAATTCATAAAGAGCATCTGGTAAATTAATAATATCAGATGCATCCACGGATTTCAAAAACACCACTCCTTCAGGACAATAAACCAAAAAATTTATCAGAGTTCTACCCATTACTGTGTTCCACTGATCAACCAAAACAGAACAACCAGTCCTTTCCCAAGTTGCTATGTGCTTATCAACATCATTCTTTACTTCTTCAACTGAATTCTTCAGTACCCAACCTCGAAGATCGTGGTATGAAGGCACTACAACCTCTGATCCTCCTGAGGCAATTGCTTGAACCATTAGCTGAAAATAAGCCGAGTTCACAGCATCCAAAGATGCCCCGATATCATACAAAAACCTCCCTATTGCCATATGAATGTGATCGTTTTTCCTTTTACCCCCTGATAACGGCATACCACTACCCATGGTAACAACAGCTTTAGCATTTGTAACAGAACCTCTGCCTCTACCCCTTCCCCTCTTCCTCCTCTCCCCGCCTTTTTTTCCCATTCCATCTTCTCCACTAACTAACAAACTTGAAACAGGGTCAATAGCATCCGTAACCCCAGTTAACTCCATTCCAGTATTAACATCCTTATCAAAAACCCCTATCTCACTAGAAACTGGATTCAAATTCGTTATCTCCTCTGCAATTTTTTGCTTCTTCCGCTTCTTAACTACAACCCCATCTAAACTTTGTTGCATCATAAGCCTAACATCCGAAGGGACTTGTACACAAGTAGCAGCATTACCCTTTTGACCAGCTAAATGTTCCTTAATCCTATGAATCCCTCCTCCTTTAAAAATCTTGCCACAATACACACATTTTAACTGAACCCTCTCTCCGTTCTTAAACATTTGACAATGCTTCCACGCCGGGTCATGTTTTTGCGATGTTATCGGAATTGGCTCCAAATTAGAGCCCATTTCAACAAACCTCAATAATCAATTACCACCAAAGCTTAAATCTTTCTATACCCAAACTCACAAAAATATGAACTTTTCCCTTCTATCTTCCTAAATTCAAAGAGACAATCTAAACTGACAAAACCCCCTTTGCATAGACAAAGATTGTGACATAAAAAAGGCAAGAACTAAAGACATGAAACATAACAAGAGAGGATAATAGACTTACTTGGGTTTTCGACTGTTGGGTTTTTGTGTTTTTTTCAGAGAGAGGACCGAGTTAAGGGAGTTTAAATGTTTTTTTATAAACCGATTTCAATGGTTTTGATGACCGGACGGACCGGTTAGGGTTTGGGATTAGCCGAATTTGTGTTTTAGCTATAATCTGCTCGGTTTTACCGAGTCAGCCAGTTATGAAGGGGACCGGTTTTAGTAAATGAAAACCGGAAGTCCCAGTTTCCTAGCGAGAAAGCCGGAAACGGTTGGAGTAATTGGAGATGATAAAAATAGACCGACCGGTGAGTAACACCTGGTTCATGACAGTTACGTTGTTTTCCTTCCCTGTTTACCACCTCAAAACTCAAAAGGTTTCGGTTAATGCGTGCAGTTTTTAGTTTTTTATTTTTTTTGGTTTCTTTTTCTTGCAGGAATTTAACTGTTTATTTACTGTACACGCCTCTTTATTTTTATTTTTTTTGTTAGATTAATGATTTTTTTAACATTTTTCGAATGAAAATTCACCAAGTTTTGTGTTATACCCTTTCATCATGTACATCGAGGGGTGGAGACAAAAAGATTTTTTTTTAGAAGGGGTCATGATCTGAAAATATTCTTAGAGAATTATAATTAAAATTTTACTAGTTTAATTATTTTTATTATTATTATTATTAACGTGGATGTCATGGTTAATTTACGCGCATCTTAATTAATCTCACGAGCCCTGAAGTTAACAATAACATAAACTTTCAATGACCATTATATTAATAATCACAATACTCGAATGTAAAATAAGAAACAAACCCCTATTTACTTTTTTTTTTTTTTTTATCTTTCAGGAACAGGCCCCTCTATCCTCACCGCTCTGTCACTGTACCAACCAAAACTAATTTTTTTCATAAAATTAAAGAAAAGTATTCGTACACAGAGATAGATGAGGGCCGGAAATCTGCCAAGATTTAATATCACAATTCATTTGTGTTCTAGAATTCCTGGGATTAGAAGAGCTGCCATGTTTTCAAGCTTCAATAATTTATTAAGCTCTACTTGAATATATTTCCTACGCAAAAACCATGAGTTTTGGATGTATTATGCTAGAGTTTTGTACTAAGTTGGTTGCGATACTGCATTTGTTTTCCACCAACTTACATTAACGAAACAACAAATATAGTAAGATACTTGGCATAACATAAAACTCAATTGCCGGATTCATTAAAAAAATTAAGTTTAAAATATAAATTTTATGCAATAGTTTTTTCATGTTTTTTTAATTAAGTTTCATAAATATTTTTTTCTTGTTTTTTTTTACTGTTTGTAAAAAAACCAAAATATTTTATTTAAATATTTTATATATATTTTTTGCTACACATAAACTTTAACTATAATTTTTACTAAATATATATCTAAATCCAACTAATTACAACTAATTTTTTTTTATTTTTTTTTAATTCACAACAAAATTATCTTCAAAAACAAAAACGAGTTGAAATTTTGTATTAAGATCTCGTGTAACCAATATTTTAACCAGATGTCCAGCGCATAAACCACGCATTTATGAATTTGATTTAACGTGAAATGCATTAGCGAATTTCGAGGATTAATTGCTACTTACAGCTTGCATGATCTACAAATCCATCTCATATTCCACTAATTTGTTGAAAGTCCTCTCACGGAGACTTTTTTTTTTATTATTAATATAAATATTTATATCTGCTTGCGTATACTTCGACTAGTTTCACAACTCTTAAATTAACGATTATATAAACCTCCAGTGACCATCATATTAGCAACTACATGGCTCGAATCTGAAATCACAGGAGGAGCAAACCTCTTGGTTCCAAACTCTTATTATTAGATCACTTACTAGATAGTTGTCCCACGAAGATTTTGATCGTGTATGTTTTGCTGTAAAAAAATATTGTTTAAATGTTTTTAATATTGTTTTATGTTTTTTAATTGTTTTGATATGTTAATTCTAAAATAAATTTTAAAAAATAAAAAATATATATTATTTTAATATAATTTTAAATTCTGAAGAACAACCATTCAAACATTACCTTTATCTTTATCGATTACATGAATGCAAACACCGATAACATTTATTTTTTTAATCAATTCTTGGACCCAAAGAATGGAATCTTACGCTGAAGGGGGCATGGAAAGGTGAAGAGGCGTGATTTCTGCTTTTGAATACCGCTACACTAGTTTGAAAAATTAATGAAGATAAACGGATTAAATAATAGGGGGTTTAGTTGTAAGAATTTAAAATTAAAAAATTTGTTTTTTTTATTATTTTAAGTTCGAGTTTTGTGATTGCTAATATAATATATGATTGTTAATTTTAGGATTCGTGAAATTAGTTGAGTTACACGCAAACTAACTAGAAAACTCATATTAATAAAAAAAAAAATTTCAATTCATAACAAAAAAAAAAAAATCCAGTTCATAACTATATTCTCAAAACAAAAAAAAATCTTAACTTCAGCAGTAAATATTGGAAAAACAAAAATAAAACATTGCAAGAAAATCAACAGTTGTCATATGATTTACAGTAAACCGTTTTTGCACAAAGCCGTTGTTTAATCGGTCAA
>Ga0307513_10008249_pt1 | contig 13357 bp, 8 predicted proteins | sample 15_EM_MG_FD_202174 | JGI IMG/M metagenome (GOLD analysis project Ga0307513, IMG submission 202174) | Populus trichocarpa ectomycorrhiza microbial communities from riparian zone in the Pacific Northwest, United States - 15_EM | ecosystem: Host-associated > Plants > Roots > Unclassified | place...
AAGAAAATATTTGTCACTTCAACATTTTGTGCTTGTTGGTTCAAACATAGGCTGATTTCTTCTTGGTTTCTTAGATGGAGATAATTAATGTTTTGGTTCTTTGTCATGCATGTCAAAGGGGAAAATTCTGTGATCATTTATGATTAATATGAGCCAATCCTGGATAGTAATTACTTAACATTTCCTTGTTCAGCAGTATCTTATTACAGTGGTTTGAAGGGCTTTTTTTTTTATATATATAATAATATTTGCATTTATGTAATATTTGCTGAACTTTCTTTGTTATTGAAATTTACCTTGAGCACATTTTGCTGGACTGGAACTGTCTATCAACCTATAAACTCACTTGTGCTCTTTGTTATCAAGATGCCATTAAAATAGGTGCAGCCTTTTAGGGGAACACAGTGCTTTCAATTGGGTCTAGTTCTATTGAATCTTAAGAAAGAAGAGTTGCTGCGCTACACCATCAGGATTAACAAAGAAAAGTCATATCAATCCTCTTGGTGGCCGCATCCTTTTTCTTTTTTTCTTTTTTTGAGGTTCACACATTGTGCTTTGGCATTATATTTATTGATTGCTTAAACCAATTGATCACTTTTGAATTCATATTATTCTTGGTTCCGTTGCTTTCACCGAGTTCTTAAGAAACTTGAACATGAAACAAGTAAAACACTTCACCAAATTGCATTTCACCTCACATTTTTCAAAGAAATAATCTAGCAAAAGAATTATGGGATACATGTTAGGCTGCTGATATGCAAAACAAGTGGTTCCTTATCATGTTTTTTCGCGTCAAAATGAGGTACCCAAACTTCATCACAACAAACATAAATGGGTTGCAAGACCCACTGAGATCATCCATAAGCAAAAAAATATACCTAGTGGTGGCCCAAATAAATGTTTTACACTCTAAAGAGTGTCACTGACATTCTCCTTCTAACTTTCTGAGTAATCGTCACTGTCCAGGCTCTCTGAGTTGTGTGACTCAAAATGTTGCACTATGTAACCTTACACTGTTACACCTATTGTCTGGTTGGCTTCATCTTGGAATGGAATGTATGTAGGATGGAATACTGAACCTGTGCTCTGTCATCTCTATGACTAGTGATTTGTTCACCATATTGTTAACTACTGTATGGTAGTCATCAAAATAAAGGCTATTGTTGGGGTAACAGTCATGTTTACTAAACACTGAGCTTCTGCTTCTGGAAGATCAATTGGTGCTTGATTATCTTCTTTCTGAAAAGAAATGGTGAACATAACCAAAAGTGGTGTGGCCACCACTTAGCTGCCATGTGGTGGTAACACCAGGTGCAAAGCAGCTTGTTTAGGACTTCTTTTAACCTTGTTCTCCCACATTTTTAATTGTATTTTTTTTGTATATTGGTCAGGTCAAGGCAGTGATCGTGGCAATGTCAAGGGTCCGACTATTGGTGGTCCGTTCACCCTAATTAACACAGAGGATAAAGTAGTTACTGGGAAAGACTTTCTAGGAAGTTGGGTCTTGCTGTACTTTGGCTATACATCCTCCCCTGATGTTGGGCCTGAGCAACTGAAAGTGATGGCCAAGGCCATAAACACATTAGGTCTGATGCATTAATCAGCATTTTTTTTCCCTCTTCCTTTTTGTTTATTTTGGGTGGGGGGATTGTATATCTGACATCTGTATCTTATATGGATCTAGAGTCTAAAGCGAATCTCAAGGTTTTGCCAGTGTTTGTCACACTTGATCCTCAGCGTGACAATCCCTCTCATCTTCGTGCTTACCTTAAAGGTCAGTCATATACTTGCTACTGCACATGTTTCATACAATCCATTAGTTGTGTTGTAATAACTGGCTGTGGTTAACGTATACTAATGAACTTTGAATGACTGCAGAGTTTGAACCAAGAATAGTAGGATTAACAGGATCTGTGGGTGCTATAAGGCAGATGGCACAAGAGTACCGTGTTTATTTCAGGAAAATTGAAGAGGAAGGAGAAGATTATCTTGTTGAGTCTTCTCATGACATGTAAGCCCCAAGCTCAACTACTGCTTTCTTTTCTTCTCATTTTTTAGTTTCTTCTTCCTCTTTGGCTTGATCACGAAGTGGATTTTATGAATTTTAAAACATGCAGGTATTTCATCAATCCAAACATGGAGGTGGTAAGATGCTTTGGCGTCGAGTATAATGAAGAGGAGCTATCAGAAGCAATACAAAAGGAATTGAAGAGAACCTCGGCTTGATTGTTTTGAAAATTTTGATGTGCTCTTAGTCTTTGGGGAATTTTGTATTTTTCAAGGCGTCTAACTCACATTCCTATTCTTTTCTTCTATTTTCTCAAAATATAGTTGTAGCGTCAGGAATGAACATTTCCAAATCCATGACTTTTGAAAGAATGTAATGATTTTTTGCTATTCGAAACAGTTAGAAAATGAGGTAGCATTTGATAGTCTCCGGCAGAATGTAAATCTTTGATTATTCTCTTCAACTAACCAACATTCCTTGAGGAAGTACATTTAACTATATTCAAACTATGAATTTCAACGTCCAAGACAACCTTCTCGTGACGGTTTGTACTGGAGAATGGTGTGGTCCATTCAATCGAGAAATAAGGGTAAGACTTTGCTGTATGTGCCTTTTAGACTGATTTTCTACTTCCATTCAAAGGACACGTGATGCCGAACAAAAAAACTGAAGAAAGAAAAAAATAGGAAGAAGAGAATTTAGAAGAGGAATGGTATGTTATTTTATCAATTCAACAAAATTATCTTATAAAATGAAAAAAAATATAAATAGCATAATTTTAAAACATCCGCGGACTTTTCATGACCAACTAGTTTTGCACTAAAGTATAAGTTTTGTTAAAGGTGGATACATTTCAAAGTACAACCTCTCTTCTTCTAAGATCATCATTCAAGTTTTTTCAAAATCTACTTAGAGTCAATGTTTCATCCTTCCTAACCGTGCACCTCATTCTATACCATAGTTTTGAAACCCGACCCGACGGGTCGACCCGGGACCGGGTCGGGTCTAAGTAAAAAAACAGCCAGGGATTTGACCCGGTGAAACCCGGTCAACCCGGCGGGTCGACCCGGGTAAACCCGGCTGAGACCCGATCTTATTTTATTTGGCAACTGTCTTGCTTTTCATCTCTCCTTCGAGCAAGCAAGCAGCACTAAAAGCAGGATGAAAGCAAGCAAGGAGTGTAAGCCACTTGCCCGATAGGGTAAGGAGAGGGAGCTGGGAATGAGCTTGGTTAGCTGGGACTAAGAAGAGATAGAGTTGAAAGAGAGGATTTGATTAGCGCACCTTCTGCCTGTCCTTTCCTGACTCTGTCGATGGTATGCTTGATGATAGGATGACTAAAAGCAGCTTGTCTGTAGTCCAAAGGTGGGTCTCGACTAACTTTCCTTTAAGAAGGTGCAAGCAGTTACTATGAGCTAGAATGACTGTGTGGCTGTAAAAGAAAAAAATAGGAAAAAAAGTGAAATTGGAGGGCTAATATTAGCAATAGCAGCCTGATTTTCCTTTTTTCAATCAAATTTTGTTTCTTTTGATGATGACCCTTTTAGTTTCTCTCATTTCTCTTCTTCAAACCCTTCTCCTTCCCTTCAATCTTCTTCGCCCTTTTCTTCTGTACAATCTCAACCATCCACTTTGCCTCAATCAATGGCGACAGGTAATCTAGAGCTCTGGGAATGGCATTTGCTGGGTTTGATCCTGAGGCTTTAGAGAGGGGTGCTAAGGTTTTGAGAGAGTAATCATCTTCCTCTCATGCTAAAAAGGTTGAAACTTTCCAAGGCGTCCACATGTACAGCCTGTAAGGGTGCCTGTAATTTTTTGTGTTTTTGGTGGTGGGATTCATGGAAAATTTATAGAAATGGGTTTTCGTTGTTTTTGCTGGGTTTTTGGAATTGGAATTGGATTTTTTTTTATTAAGTTTTTTTGTTGTGTTTTTAATTGGGGGCATTTTTAAGGAATTGGTGAAATGTTTTTGTTTTTTTGGGTTGACCCGGGTCAACCCATCTGACCCGTGACCCGATCATTAGACCAAGTTGACCACCGGGTCGAGTTTAAAAATTATGTTCTATACTCATCAAATCGTGTCACATACTCATTTAATTCCTTGTCTCAAGTTATTCCACCAGTCTAAAAGATTTCATTTATAAGAACGAGGTAGGTAATAGGTATCTCTTTTGTAACTTAGTTTTTATCTTAACCCAATCAATAATAAAGGGTTGACTTCTCTTTGCCAAAGACTCTTACACATTTTCCTAATAGAGCGAAGCGGTACCACTAAGTTTTATTTTTGCAAATTTCACCCTTCTAGTCTTAGTCAAATTATACCGGTCAAAGAAATGATCTATGTTATAGATCCACCTATCAAAGATCTATGGGTCAAGTTAACCCTTAAAAGTTAGGGCTTTTAACTTGATATATCTCATGAGTCAATTATCAAGGTCATCATAGTCATGATGATCATGATTGTGGTTGTACAAGCAATTCCTAGGGTGAATTGGCCTTTTAATGCATTTGTTTCAATGTTTACTATCGTCAGGGTCATTAAAGTCAAAGTGACCCTAACGGTGTTCATGTTGGCAGTTTCTACAAGAAATTGGCCTTTGATGGTGCCTATGGTTATTATTAGAATACTCGCTCTCACTAAATTGTCTTATTTGTAAAGTTTTATGATTATCTGAGTGGACATGCTATTTATATAAGCTTGCATGAGCTGTAATTGCTCTTTAATATCCCTTAAAACATTACTATAACTCGAGTCTATAGTAATTGTGAGTTCTGGATTGTGTACTAGACAACTATTTTATAAATGATACACTACTAATTATAGGATGTGACTAAGATCACAAACAATAATTGTAAGTAAAACACAATATAAAATTAAAGTTAATATTTAATTATTTGTTTATCTTAAAGACTAAACAATAACATATTAAACCAAGAAAAATTGCAAGCAAACAAAAATTAATTAAGAAGACTAGATATTCAATATAAATGAATAAATAAGTCAAAAAAATTAAGGACGTGCTATATTTTTACGTGGAGGCGCAAAAAAAAAATATTAATGTTAATTCTTGGCCAACAAACCAAAATATATTACTAATAATGATATTCAATGGTTATTTTTTATTTTTATTTTTATTTGTATTTTGTAGAGGCTTACAAACCAGATTGTAATGGAATATGCTGGAAGCTACTACTGCTGACGTGGCAAAGACTAATGATACGACGAAGACTACTTGTGTGGCACTGACATGTCAATGCTAGCCGATGTGGTGCTGTCATGGCAGTTCTGGCCACCGTGACAGTATATGCTGATATGGTGATGACGCTGGATAAGTCAACTACTCTGCCTTGAGAGACTGGGACCATGGTCTTGATCTGCTGCTATTGGTATGAACTGGCTGCCATGATGGCACCAATCTTGATCATTGTCAATATGTTGTGTTGGTTGCACCAGGTGGAGGGACTGATGTTTGTTGCCAAAATAAAGGGAGAAAGGCTGTTGGTGTGTTGCGGCCATTGTCGTTAGCGGAGAAGATCTGAAGTGTTGGAGGTGCTGGCTAGAGAATTGTTGTGGAGACACTACTGGAGAAGCCCGATCTGCTTTTTGGTGGCTGTGCGAGGATAACGTCCTCTACGATTGATAGTTGATCTTTAACCGTTGTGATGGCGGTAGACTAGTCTGTGTTTGTTGCGGCTGGTGGACGGTGGCTACTTGGTTGGGAATTTGCGGTAATGGTTGCGTTTCAAAGTGTTTTTTATTTAGAAATGCATGAAGATGAAATTTTTTTATTTTTTTAAAATTATTTTTAATCACATCAAAACGATCTAAAATACTAAAAAACATATTAATTTTAAATAAAAAAAATTTAAATTTTTTAGAAATGTAGGTTGAACAACGTTTCTAAACAGGCAGGGTATTGGGCCTGTGTTAGAAGATGAACCATATTTTTTTTTAAAATCAACTGTTCATGATAATTCTACAAAATTTCTAAGTTTTGAAAACTGTGTTGAATTTTGAGGATTTACACAAGTCCTAAGAGATTGATTAACCGCTAGAACAATTAAAAGCATGTGTCATAATACTAGAGTTGATGTGGGAAAACAAAGGTAAAAAAAACTAAAAGCAAATAAAGAAATAAAAAAGTCAAAAATTAAAAGCAGGGAAAGAAAAACTAGGAAGAAAAGAAAATTTAAAGTATGAATAGTATGTTAATTTATTAATTCATCAAAATTGTCTCACAAAATAAAAACTAAAAACATATAAATAACATAATTCTAAAACATCTAACTATTAAGTCCAGTACATCAATTAAAACTATCTAATATAAATAACTCAAATAAATAAAATAAAAACAATGAAATAAATCTACATTAACTCAATTTCCTAACTAAAAAGTAACATGCTAGGCAACTCTCAGGGTATATTAGAAATTGTGGTAGCGATTACAATTCAAAGTGTTTTTTGTTTAAAAATACATTAAAATAATATTTTTTTATTTTTTAAAAATTATTTTTAAAATCAGCATATTAAACCAATCTAAAAACATAAAATAAATAATTTTTTTTTAAAATTAAAATTTAAGGGAACGCGGTAACCACAATCCCTGTAGGAATGGTTTTCATCCATATAGTCATGTAATTTACTGTGTGTATGTCAGGTGTCCCACGAAGACATAGCTATGCTGTTAGGAAACGACCTTCCTATTATTTTTTTTATATATACATATTTAACAAAGATTTATTCTAGTTGTTGCAGGCGCTTGAACCCTTGACATTGACTTCAGAATGAAGGTTTCCTGAGGTTAGTTGGTTGCCCTCACTGACTTGATCCTATCTACTATTATAGAATATTTTTTTTGGTCTATCGTAGTGGTATGGAAGTGAATATATATATATATTTTTTGGTCTCTCTTTTTGTTTTTTTATTGTTTATATATATATATATATATATATATATATATATATATATATATATATATATATAGACCCGAATCTTAATATTCTATGTCGGTCGATTTCTTTTCCCTTTAGAATCGAGTATTAATTAATTAGCACATAAATTACTAGGAGGTTGGTCTACAAAATGTAGCTTCTATGATACGTGCAATGCTCAAAGCCTCAAATATGCCAACGTGCCCACCTCTACTTCTCTTCATCAGCAGCACGCCTTCATTGGCTGTAAAGAAAAAGAAAAGGCTCTTGGAAACTATGCTTTCTCTTTCCCATAATCCCAATTCTTTATTGGTTTTTTTTTTGTGATTATGTAATCTTACTGGATGGCTGGCAATGCACCTTGATTTACGTCCGTGATGTCCAGTAATCATCTGATTTAGGATGATTTTTTTTGTTTGGTTTGATTTTTATTAAAAAAAATAATTAAATTAGATTTTTTTTAAAAAAATTGAAATTGGTTCAAACCGATCAGTTTCGGTTCGATTTGGTTTTTTTAAACAAACACCGGTTCAATTGAAAATATAAATTAATTTAAAATAAAAAATAAAAATTATTTTAAAAATATAACAGTATTTTAAGAATATTCATGCCAAATGTAGGGCAAAGGCAAGGAAATACACTTCTTTTCTTTGCTAAAAATTTAGAGATCCACGTTTGGTAAAAGACCGGGTCTCTTGGTTCCCCCTTTTCCACCACACACGAAACATGAAATAAAAGAGAACAAAAAATTGAACAATCAAGACCATCTTCCCCCTTTTAAAGTTTAATAAAACTATACCAACTGTAAATTAGTGTGCTCCTTTTGCTAAAGAGATTTACGAATTTTCCCCCCACATTCATCATGCCATTTCATGTCTTGTCTGTAACAGAAAGAGAGCGAAATCAAAGAGATTCTATGTCCTTGCAGCCACTTCAGGGGCCCTTCCAATCCATCTCCTGGAGCTAGCTATTTTCAAACCCCACGTCCATTCATTCTCTCTTTCTTTTTTCCCGGATTTAGGCAGGGTTCAATCTTCCTGACTGGCAAAGCCCATGATATGTATGTATTTATACTTCGAATCTCTCATTTCTGATGGATAATTTGTGTTCAATGTCTCTCCCTCATAATGTTTCAATATTGTCTTCATAGCTAAATAGCTAGCAATGTTCTGTGTCTTTGTTGGTTTAAAAATGTGCCAACCTTCTCTACCATAAAAGCTGCATTACCTGTAAGACTTGAGGAGAGAGGCTCAAAGGTCATAACAGAATATGGGAGACTTGTCGCCCGAAAAGAAATCTGCAGGTTGCGGCCTTTTTTCAGCGGTTTTTGGTCGAAGAGTTTTTTGGCCAAGAAGATCAACATCCACAGGTTCAATTAGTACAATGAATGCAGCCAATTTCACCAAAACACCTAGCACGCCGAAGAGGCGAAGGAGTGGCTCAGATGAGGCTGCATTTCTAGGCAATCCGTCTAGCATAGCAGAAGAGCAGCGAAAATCTATCACAAAAGCTCCCATGCATCCCAAGATCCCTCCTTCAAAGAACCAAAACTACGGTAGAAAACTTCCCGAGGACGCAACCAAAATATCATCTGATCAAGGTCATGCCAATCAAAATCAAGGTTACGGTAATCAAAATGCTTATGTTAAACATGGTAGGAGGGTTCCTAAGGAGGCAGTTGGTCTTTCAGGTGAGCTCGAAAGCTATATCTCTGATCATCAGAAATCTAAAGGAAGCAGCACGCTTGTTCGTGCTTCATCCAGCAATGTGATGCTCCTTGGCAATTTAGGTAACTTGAGGCAGGGAGGGGGTGGAGGAAATACGACTTCTCGTGATGTTCTTGATTACCTTCCTAAGACCGCAAGAGAAGAGGTTGCAACTCCTAATGGGAAATACCCTAATAGTGTAATGGGAAATGTAGTGAAGAAACAGAATGAAGAGAAACCAAACGTAGGTGCGCAGCCTGCTGCAGGTTCTTTATGCAGGGCTCTCTCTACTAGAATGGACCCTGAGCAACTTAAAATTATGGGTAATGAGGATTACAAGAATGGGAATTTTGCAGAGGCATTGGCTTTGTATGATGCAGCAATCTCGATTGATCCTAACAAGGCTTCTTATCGGAGCAACAGAAGTGCGGCATTAACAGCTCTAGGTAAACTTCTGGAGGCAGTCTTCGAGTGCAGAGAAGCCATTCGAATCGAACCCCATTATCATAGAGCTCATCATCGTTTAGCAAACTTGCATCTCAGGTAACAAAAAAAAAAATATACCATTAATTGCCCGGAGATTCTAATTCAATTTAGTGCCATGCTCTAATTTTATACGGTGTTTCTTCTTTCCATTGGTGAAAATTTTATGTGTTCATAGATTAGGCGAGGCAGAAAAGGCTATATATCACTACAAACGCGCAGGGCCAGAAGCTGATCATGCTGACATTTCAAACGCTCAAGCTCTTCAAGCCCATCTCAACAAGTGCACTGATGCTCGTAGACATCGAGATTGGAACACCTTGATCAAGGAGACTGCGGCTACCATATCTGCTGGTTCAGATTCAGCACTGCAAGTAATCCACCTAGTTTTCATTGAACACGTTCAAATATTAAATACCGCCATGCTTGCTAAACTAGTTGTGTGTCTAATATAGATATATGCATTGCAAGCTGAGGCCTTGATAAAGCTTCATAGGCACCAAGAGGCCGACGAAGCATTGCAAAAGGGTCCAAATTTTGACGTGGATGCCTGTACACAATTTTTTGGTCCAATTGGCAATGCAAATTTGTTGATGGTACGAGCTCAGGTTGACATGGCTATTGGCAGGTTAGTGATCTGTGTTACATAGTCACACATTATTAGAATTGCATTAGAGGTGACAATCTGCATGAGAGCGTAGTATATGATTGCATAGGCTCATAAATAATTAAAAGAAAGGAACGACTGTAATCTGGTGTTGAGGAACAGCTCAAAAGGCATATTTTTGCTGGTAAAAAGTGGAACCAAAATATATACAAAGTCAAGGAAAAATCTGACCACTTACCCACCAGTCACCAACTTGCTCAACTATTCCCTAATGATTGTTTGGGTTAAATACTTTGATTTTGCACCTAAGCTTTTATGGTAAAAGCAGGGTTTTTTTTTTTTAACAAAAGACATGCTTTTCTCTGGTATTTTCGCTTATTAGTATAGAAAATTAAAAATTAGCAAAATAAAACTAATGTAAAAAGTATTTACGAAATAACACAGCTTTTTTCAAAAATCTTCTTATAGATTGTTAATGATATGCTGAACACTTCTCACGTGAACTTGACAGGTTTCTATTGTTGACTACTATTAATGGGGTTCACGTTCGAGCCAAAACATATATTTGACTATAACTGAGCCTGTCTAATTGAAATAATTATTGCCAGCTTTTATTCGCTAACCATTTAATTTAGTCCAATATAATTGAAGGAATGCATCGGTTAATTGTCCTTCTTGTTTATCGAGTTAATAAAGCTTTTAACCTCTGGATTAACAGATTTGATGATGCTCTGGCCACGGCACAACGAGCAACAAGGCTTGATTCTAACAACAAGGAAGCATATACGGTGCTGAAAAAGGCTAAAGCTGTAGCTGCAGCTCGATCACATGGCAATCAGCTTTTTAAGGCAGCAAAATTTTATGAGGCATGTAATGCATATAGTGAGGGACTTGAGCATGATCCCTTCAACTCAGTGTTGTTATGCAATCGAGCTGCCTGCCGGTCCAAGCTTGGCCAGTATGAAAAAGCGGCGGAGGATTGCAACGCTGCCCTTACTGTGCGCCCAGGTTACGCAAAGGCCAGACTAAGAAGAGCTGATTGCTATGCAAAGGTGACTATATTTAGTTTGTACAGCATGTTTTGAAATGTGATGTAGCTTTTTATTTTTTACAGCAATTTTGATGATGTCAAATTTGGTTTGATAATGTCTAATGTTTGCTTCATTGAAATAGTTGGGAAAATGGGAAGTTTCAATCAAAGATTATGAGATGTTGCAAAATGAAGCCCCGGAGGATGAAGAACTGGGCAGGGCCTTGATGGAGGCCAAGGAACAGCTCAAGAAGCAGAAAGGACTGGACGCTGCAGCTTGAAGCTCGAGGCCAAGTAGTGTAACGTAGAAAGAAATCGCTAGAGCAGCTATCACTCTATCAGAACCAATGAGGCCAAGAACCAAAACGAGAGACTAGTTATGGCTAGCGTTGACCGTGATGCAGCAGATGGAACACACAAGGTTGAGATCAGAAACAAGAAACTGCAATGATTAAGGGAAGAAATCTCACTGATCGGGCATCATGGTTTAGAGCATGGTGTAAAGGACTTGGTTTTTTTAGGTATAGATTGATGCTTGTGTGAAATTTTTTGAAAAGATGTATGACACTGAAGCTACTTCTAAGAGTGCAAAATCACACCAAGAAAGGATGATGTAAAAAGCTTCATTTTCTGTCGAGAATCAATGTTGTAAACATGAGTTATAGATTGCTAGTTAACATAGTTCATAGGGTTCGGCCTGTCTATGGCGGGCTTGTTATGAATCTGTTGGGCTTGTTATGAATTGAGAGTGTGATAATTTATATTTTTAGATATTTTTTTTAAATATATTTATCTTGAAAAATATTCAATTATTGTAGTTTTAGTGTTTTTTTTTATAATTTTAATGTGATGATATCAAAAAATTTAAAAAATTATTTTAATATATTTTCAAATGAAAATAATTTTAAAAAACACCACACAATATTGGAATTTGATATATCATTGAGATTTTCAAATTCAATAATTGTTTGTCCATTCATTAAAGTTTTTAAAATATAAAATATTAAATACATTTTTTTATACATATAGAACAACCAACAAAATCACCGAAACAATAGTGACACATTTGATCTTAAAAAAAACTAGAGTTTATTTTATTAAATCAATAATACATTTTAATCTGAATGTATACATAGAGTGTTTATTTATAGATACTTAAGCATATAAAATAAAATAAAAAATTAATAAAAATACTAATTTAATATTGAAACAAAAACTCCTCATTTAACTACTAAGTAATAAATACTTGTACTAGAAACTCTGCAAAGATATCTATAATGTAAATCAACAAATAAAACAGAGTAAAAATAAAGAAAAGTAGGGAAGTCAGAGAGAGAAGGTAAAGAATAAAGAAAATGGGTAATCACTTTGATCAAATTTCAAAGCAATTTCTTGATTAATGTTATAAGATAAATTTAAAAGAAAAACATAAAGAGCTAAATCTAGGTGAATCAAAGCTGCTCGGAAAACTTCATTCAGAAAACGGGGTAAATCTATGTTAAAAATAAATTATGTTGCTTATGTTTTTGAGTTTATCTGCAATAAGTAGTGGAAGACCTATTCCATAGGAAATATCTATTCTATAGGAGTTCAATCCACATTTTAGGTAGTGGAGATATTATTGTTATTCTGTTGTTATTTCTTGGTTACTGTACAACCTATTTAAAGGCTTGTTGTTTATTCATTCTACACACTGAGAGTATTTGATCTTTTATTTCTTTATCATTTCGTAACAGTGGTATCAGAGCCATAAATAAAAGAGAAAGTGTGAGAGTCTCAAAACAGTGTCCACCAAATAGTCCACAATAGCAGCAACTTTCTTTTTATTATTTGTTCTCTATTTTACAGAAATAGAAATACGATGGCTTCAGAGACAAATTTTATGCAGGCAACAATCCCTCGTTTCGATAGTCACTATGATCATTAGAGGATGTTAATGGAGAATTTCTTATGATCAAAGGAGTACTGGCAGGTGGTCGATTTTGGGATAGCAGAACCAGAAAATGGGATCATTTTAATAGAAGCACAACTGCTGAGCTAAGCGGCTTGAAATTAAAAGATTTGAAGGCAAAGACTTATTTATTTCAGGCCATTGATCGTTCTATCTTGGAAACAATTCTTAGCAAAGATACTTCCAAGCAAATATGGGATTCTATGAAGAAGAAATATCAAGGCTCTTCAACGGTGAAACGTTCATAACTTCAAGCTCTCAGGAGAGATTTTGAGACTTTACAAATGAAGGATGGAGTATCAGTCACCGAGTATTGTGCAAAGACCATGGGGATATCAAACAAAATACGGTTTCATGGTGAAAAAATAGACGATACTGTAATTGTTGAAAAGATTATATGTTCTTTATCGTCAAAGTATGATTATGTTGTTTGCTCAATCAAAGAATCTAAAGATATAAAAGCTCTTTCTCCGATGAACTTTAGAGCTCATTGTTAGTACATGAGCAGAAGATGAGGAGCATGCTTTAAAGGCTTCTACCTTTACTAAATCCTCACACATGAGAGGAAGAGGTAGAGGCAGAGGTCGAGGCAGAGGAAATCGAGACAACAAAGATGGAGGCAGAGGAAGAGGACGTGAAC
>Ga0307513_10008250_pt1 | contig 13356 bp, 12 predicted proteins | sample 15_EM_MG_FD_202174 | JGI IMG/M metagenome (GOLD analysis project Ga0307513, IMG submission 202174) | Populus trichocarpa ectomycorrhiza microbial communities from riparian zone in the Pacific Northwest, United States - 15_EM | ecosystem: Host-associated > Plants > Roots > Unclassified | place...
ACTTGGGTACACAAAGAGTGCATACCGAATTATTATTGTGCGTATTTACCCTCTTCGCGTAGAATGAACCTAAGGTTCAAGTTCTGCTACTGGGACTGCATCATTGCGAAATGGATCAACGATGTAACTTTCCTTCAGTCGAAAGCTAGGCGTTCTCGAGTGTTTGAAGGCGTTTACATTAAAATGGTAGTGGGCCTTGGTTTGGCTCCCATGTACATCTCCTGCAGTGGCCTTGACGTCCGAAGCGCCATTCGAAAATGGGATTGATGGGATTGAGCAGGTTTTGGCGGAGTGAATAGCGCTGATTACAGAGGCAGACCGTTTCGTGAATCATCACGGGGCTGTGGGCCTGTGGCAGACGCTAAATAAGAGGACCGTTCAACGTTCAATGCAGCCAGTACAGGTATCCACAGCCCCATAGAAACGAATAGATAAAAGTCATATCATATCCAACAAGCAGCTTTCAGGAAAAAAAAAAAAGGCATTCGCGTCGTGACTCTACAATATATGCATACATGTCATTTCTAAGCCACATGCAAGTTCGAGAATGAAGAAAACACCTTCGCCACGATGGTAATTCTCTCCGAGCCCCTCTCTTCACGGTCCTCCTGGAGGCGATTGCAATAGAGCGGGAGGAGGACAGCCTACCATGAACATCGTCCCATGAATCTCTCGATGGGCTCTAGGAACCTGAAGAGGAGGCTGGCATTGACTTGCTTGTGTCCTCAGGGTGTGTGTGATATTGGCCGCTCGTATTGCTTCTGGGAACGGCTGCGCCTTGATTTTCCGGTTGACGAGGAAGGAGAGATATATAAATCCTCTTCAGGTCTTCGAGAGGGCGTCTCGTTGAAATATTTTACGTTTGTTCGAGAAAGAGCTGGAGTGGTGGCATCGTTGGAGGACATGGCACCAGGGAAATATTTGGGCAGATCGTGTTCAACTTGATCCCCGAGAAAAAAATGTTTGATTCAGATCTTTTTTCATCTGTTTCATATCCTTTCCCATCTGTTTCATGCTAGCATTCATCCCTTCCATATCCATCATGAAGTGGTTTTATCGAAGGGGAAGGACGCTGTGTGAGATAATGAGGCCGAGGGCCATAGTACATACGGAGGATAACGAGCGCGTGATGGACCTTAGGAGCGTATCTGTCGAATGGTTCTTGAGCTGAGGAGGTTTCGATCCTTCTTCCGGTATCAGCTAAAACGAGGGGTCAGACACACAAGAATGGGAGCAGAGATATACAATGCTGACATTTTGAAGGATAACGAGCGCGTGATGGACCTTAAGAGAGTATCGGGGATGGGCCAAGTCTGTAATTGATACATGAGCATTCAACATACATACCTTCATTTTTTTCAAGATATTTATGAAATGGTTCTTGAGCTGAGGGGGTCTCGATCCTTCTTCCGGTATCAGCTAAAACGAGGGGTCAGACAGGCAAAAATGGGAGCAGGGATATAACAATGCTGACACTTGGGAGGATAACGAGCGCGCGATGGACCTTAAGAGAGTATCGGGGACAGTCAAGTCTGTTATTAACTTGAGCATTCAACACACATACCTTCATTTTTTTCAAGATATTTGCCGAATGGTTCTTGAGCTGAGGGGGTCTCGATCCTTCTTCCGGTATCAGCTAAGACGAGGGTCAGACACGCAACAATGGGAGCAGCGATATACAATGCTGACATTTGGGGAAAGAATTTAAGATCGGTGCTGAGGTCGGATTGGGAGTGGGTTGCCTGGACTCCTTGGCCCGATCGTCATCTAAACTAGCAAATTCACCGACCCTCTGAAGATGGAATGGTGAGCCCAAGCCAAAAAAAAATATAGTGCATATAAAAAGAACGGAACCTTCAATTTCATCCGACAGAATACGAGGCATTGGGTCAAAACCATGATAAAAATCAGCGGGAGCGCCTCCGGTATAGGAATTCTGGTGGAAAGTCATATGCATATTGCCTTGAGTGTAGTAAAAGTTGCTACCCGTGACCGCAACGTTCTTGGCTTTTTCAAACATTGGCGTGGGTCAGGTATTTATGTAAAAGCGGGTCGAATGGGTTGAATCAAGCTGCAAAAGTAGCGTCTGGGAAATGAGGGACCCCAACGACATTGTCTTCGACCTCTTTCATACCCATGAGTGTGAATGGGTGAACGGTTCACCTATTTCGACCCAACTACATACATCACATCCTATCCTCAATGAAACTCTTTGATTCTCCGTAGATCCTGTGAAACGCGACCAAGTTAACATTCTGCAACTTTGAAGATCACCCCTGACCAGCTGAACATGCTGTTGGACGTGGGTGACGCTGGCAAAGAAGGGTGATATCGTGTTGTCGAAGCACCTTACCACAAGTCTTACTGTAGAGTATGGCGACACTCACCTTGGCAATGCTTTATGTCCCCAAGAGGGGTTTTATGCGATGCGATGTACGTTTCTTTGTCGAGTCTTGATGTTAGCATTGTTTATCATTTATTTGGATAGGCGTCCGCATTGTCGAACGTCTGTTCTTGATCATGAGATCATTACAGATACACCCAGAGGTCACGGTGGTAAGTGATAAACAAGTGTAAAGGACGTTACTTCGACGAAGAATTGGGGCGAGTTAATAATCCAGGTCCGTGCACTGGTGTTAACTGGACCGGAATCATCTGAATGGAGTAGATAAGACTCATTTCAAACATGACCAGGTTGACGGCTGCCACTCCGACGATTTCAAAATCCCAGTTATAAACTAATGTGAAGATGGTGGCTACCCAATTCCATTTTTTTCCTCCTCGGCTCGTCTTTGGTCGACAATCATCAAATCGTCTTATTAAATTTATGCCTCAATCGTGAGCAGGACAAGGTTCTAGCTTCTGGTTACTGTTTCTTATAATTTCTTCGCAGGCCCGTCACAAATGGAGTCACGCCGGTTCCTCCTGCTTCCTCCGCTGGTCCAGCCCCTGTTCTAGCAGCAATGTTCGCCTGTCTTTATCAACAGAACCCCACATATGCTACCGAACTCTTTCTTGCATCGTGGAATGCAGATATCAAAAAAGGGGTGATGATTCTCGCTTCTTTAGTCTATGGCGACGAAAGTGCACAGGACGCCCTGGAGCATTTCCTACGAGTTGGTCTCTGAACGCATCAAAACGCGCTTTCGGAGTTTTTAGACATCCTCACAGTTTCCTAGTGCGTATTCGCTCATCGCCTCATAATTTATTTTTCACTCATATTTTCTCAGGTATATCAAGCTGTGGCTATGTAGTCTTACTACGGTGGGGGTGGGGGTGAGCAGAGTTTGATGTATACTGTTTCGAAATTGTTAGAGATTGTTTGGGTCCTGTAGATAGCTATTTTCCGACATCTGCAATCGGAATTACTCCTTGTCTCTGTCTATCGTTTCATGCCCATCAGTTTTATCTCCAACGGAAGGAGGCTTCCCACGAGTTCAAATTCTGCATCCCCACAATATTTCGGACATCTGCCACTTTCCTTTCTTAGTTACAGCTATCTGCAAAACCGTAGACGTTTTGAAATTTCCGAGATGTGCGCCTTTATTTGTAGTAAATAATCAGATATGGTGCTTGCCGGCAACTTGCCGGCGATGAGCACTCCCATTCCTCCTCGGTTCAGCACTCGGCGTGTATGGTTCGAGGTGCCCGAACACTCCACTCACCAATTTTTGGCACCATAGTGGAGCTGCCCTACCTATTGTGGTTGTTTATTACAAACAAAGGCGCACATCCGGAATTTTTCTAAACGTCTACAGTTTTGCAGATAGCTGTAATCAATTTTTGTGACGAGGGGTAGCGATGTCGAATCCACTCTCCACTGAGTCTCCAGGTCTACTACAATCAATTATATAAGGCTATCAAGACTGCGAATTGCTTCCCTAAAACTGACGTTCGACGGCTGGGACGAAGGAGCGGTATGGCCAGACCATGCCCACTAGTAGATGTCGACGCGCCGTTTCCATTGATATTAAAACAAAGCAGGATCCAAGCTACATATACATAGGTAACGTCGCGGGTCGACTCCATGATGCATGATGGGAAGAACATATCGAGTGTTGAGGAATCCTCGTCGGTGGAGGTGCCGCTGCTGCAGTTTGCTGCTTTCTTGTGTTCGCCGTACTCGTCCCAAAGGATGAAGTTGAACTCTCCGACCATCGACGAGTTCGGCAACGGAGGGTGTGGTGGGTATTTGGCCGGTTGAGGTTAGAACGACGCCCTTCCTCGCGGAAGGGATATAATCCGCTTGAGTGTGGTGCAGAATGGGTGTTTATACCGAAGCGAGGCGATACGTGGAAAGAGTGGGCGGGATATGGGTTGAGGGTCCAGCAACTTGCGCCGTCATGGTCGTCGGTTTGAGATGGTTCTTTACGTCTTCAAGAGGGTTTTTTTCCCTTGAGCCTACACGGTAACTGATGAGCAAAAACGCAAAGTCGAATGAAAAACCTGAATGAACCTTTCAGCGTGGTTGCGACTGCACTTTGCCACAGAGCCTTCTTGACGCTCTCCTCTTCACCTCTTCCAATCTTATATTCTCCGCCGGCAATTCGTTCTCCCTTGCGATGACCCACTGGATCCGTTCGTCACCTGATCAGCTCTTCGTTGCTGGACACACACAGCATCCACCTGCGTCTCGCGGTTGGGTACAGCCTCCATGATTTCCTCCTCGCCCTTCGCGATAGTAACGGCGACCTCGCCCATTTTCATCACCAACATACGTAACTCCTCTTCCCGTCGCGCAAAAGGTGTGTTCCACGGCAACCTCCACAATCTGCCTCGAGAAGTGGTGTTGCTGCTGTTGGAGCTGCTATACGAGTTGCTGGAAGGTCGAGATTTCCAGGGCCTTTCGGTTGAGAAGTGACTTTAACCGTTGTTCGTTTTGGAGGAGCGTGTGTTCGCGTGCAGGAATTCGCGTTACTTGCCTGTTCGGTGGCGCGATGAGCCTTATGACTGAGAAGCTGAGCGAGAAGAGACTTGCATCCTCTCAGCATCAGCGAGTCGGTTAAATAACTCGAGTTAATCATGTTGAAGAAGTTGAGCAGTGGATGGGCTTATAGCAGGCGAGAGGCGGAGTCGATAACGGTAATCGGTAAGCAATGGGGTAAAACTCGCATTCAGGTTCAGCATGGATTGGATAACTGACATAAGTGCTTGGGAGTATCCTTGAGGAGGCGGTGGTATGCGGCCATTACTATCCGACAAATAAACAACGAGAACGAGAGCAAGAAACGCAAAAGCGAACGTACCAAATAAAAATGCTTGTATATTGGCTTGGTCAGACGGAGGTTCGAGAATGGAGTCTTGCAAAAATGGATGAGTATATGCGGGGATCGGACCTTGGCAGTGACGTACCCCAACGTAGGTGCTCGCGAAATACTGGAGAACAATGTATATATCGAGGAACGACGGTTTGGGTATAGACGACGACGAATGGTTCTTGGGTTTGAGGTCGCGGCCCAGAATTTGAACGGGAGCTTCCTTCCGCGTCGATGGGGCCGCGCTAATCCTGGACCCGCTCCCTGATTTTCCATCGCCATTGGGATGATGGAAATGGTGTAACTTTTGGAGAATTTGGAGGAAATAGTGGTGTCTTCAGGTATAGATACAGTACTCCATGAAGATGTGGAGAATGCCAGCGTGTCGACGTATCTATCGTGGTGTCATAAGAATTGATGGTGATAAATATCCTCGAGAAGACGCACCTTCTGCTATAGCGTGCTTTCAATCTCCCTCCCTCAAAGCTGAGTTCCTTGCGCGCGAATATCTGCGAGAATGAGCCTCGGAACACGAAGGTACCACGAATAAGCATGTACCAAGGCATCCGTTTACGAGAAGTCATCAGGATCGCTCGTTATCATTATTCTTTATGCTTTGCTGTTGCGGTGGCTGTCCTGGGCGAGGAGGGGTTTGTGACTGAGGAGGAGGCGGACGTGGAGGCATCGAAAGCGTCATGCGGATCACGCCAAGGAGATGTGGGCGAGGAGGTGGGCCATTCTGACCTGTATACTGCTGTGGCGGGTGGGGGCCAGTAAATCCCATCTGTCCTTGTGTGGGCACGGTACCTTGTGCAATTGGCACCAAACCAGGTGATTGTGGATTAGAAAGGTCTTCGGGGTCTTCAGGGTCTCAAATGGTTCGGCAGTACCGGCATATGGTGTTTGGCAATGGCTCTACCGTAGATTTCAAGCTTGGTGTTCCGGGTTTTGTGAGATCGGCCATAGTAGGTTATTCAGTTGACAGTGAGCGTGAGTACGAGTACGTAAACCTTAGACTTATCCATGATGCTCTAGGCTGCAAGAATGTGGCACTGCCGTCATGAAGAGATGGGATGTTCCGACCCAAACGCATATGTATCTTTTTGATCTAGCCTGTGTATCTGTCATGAAGAGCACTAGTGAAGGGAACTCGAAGCAGGCCAATTTCCGACAGCATCGTATCTTCTTGGGATGATAAGATAGATCTGTTAGTGGGTTTATGGTAATATCAAGGGGAAAGGGACCCCTGGTGGGAGATAAGTAGTTTGGAGGAGTAAAGACTACGCTGATGTGGACTTTTTCAAACTGCGTCTACTGCGGGCCATAGGGTTGGGGGTTCGATGCATTTTGGCTCGCTATGGAGTTCCATTCAGGCACATTCGCTCTATCGCGTATGTCATCAGCCTCATTGTACAAGCGCTTCTATTCGGTATTGACGAAGCCGATGACCCCGACAACTTTTAGCCTACCGAAGTGTGGCCAATTTATTGGTGCTAAATGCCTAACGTTTTAACACCGTATATGAAGAATTTAGGAAGACGGCTTGAGGCTAAGTACGGAGAAGAAATTCAGTTTCATGAAAAAAAGGTCAAACTGCAGCCGATTACATTCTCAATATTCTCTAGAGATGCGGCTCATGTTCCTGGTCGTTCTATGTACTAAAGAATGGACCCTGTGTTTTTGTTGAGGAGCGAACCGAAAGGTGGCCAGCCTAGTGCACTCTGAAAAGTTACAGATGGCTATTACAGATAGTTATACAACTATTTATATGTTCAGAATTTCAATGATTATTGTGAAAGTGGGGCGATGTCGATTGCACGCTATGCACGACCTTGCATAAATAGGCTGTGGGAACCTTTGAAACCTAAAGATGAGTCCTTGGTTTGAAAGGTACATATTTCAGTGAGGGAAGAACAACAACCTTTAGCTGTCCAGCCACAGATTCAAGCCAACTTTGCGCAAGAAACATGTTAATAAAAATGGATAATTTTTCTGAGTCCTACCCCTTAGGAAATGTCCGATACATGCGGGGAACACCCTCAACTATGTTGTTACATGTTTCCTTTCACCATTTCCATATATTGCCTAAGTTGAATACCACGACTCACCTAATGGACTTGAAAAGGCCTCAATAATTTTATTATTGGAGGCAAGCGCAGCGTACTGTGCAAACAATAGAGAGGGGTGCATAATAATTAGTGGAGGTGTGGTCGTGCTCGCTGCTGAGCACAAGTTGCTGCACAACGCGGATGATTTCATCAATAATGGAGGACAGCAAGAGGGCAAAACGGCTTTGAGTCAAGTCGACAAATTTTCAAAGCCAACCAAAACAGACAATCATGGATGTCCTGTAGGTGTGCCATCCCTGTGGCCGATGCCTTTGGTCTTCCCCGGTCGACTATACATGAGAAGTTATACCGCGTTTCATCTTTCATTCTTATCAAATATCTTTGGGAATTCAAATCAGCGACTTGGATGGTAGGCCAGAGTTTAATTTGCTGGAATATTCAGAGGCTGTACAAGCGTGCTCAATGCGCCGCCGTCTCGGTATGTAGTTTCTTTTATTGGAGTCTCTCCATTCTTTAGGCTCCATTGTTATTATCAGTGTGCCGACTATTTACCGATTTGATTTCAACGGAATTACCTTTTTCTTTTTTGGCCGTCTGAATGGAAGATGTCTTGACGCCCCGGAGATCCTCATCTGTGATGACCACACCAAAAAAATACTCATTTGACTACACATCCATATAACAACCCGAAGACGTCGGATTAGCACGATTCTCAGGAAAAACATCACTTCATATCCCCTGCAGTGTTGCACCAACTTCCGATATGGTAAGCCATTAGCTACGAGCACTCAGGATAAGTCATGGCTTCAGCTAAAGTTCTGTATACTGAATAGACGGCCCTTAGGACTTGGTTCAAATCCTTTATTGCAATTGTAATTTTCTTACTTCAACATCAGCAACCTTACGCTCCACCATCATCATGGAAATATATCTAACTTAAGATTATGACAAGCTATATTATTTTGAAACAGATTGGGGAGCGACATCGCCTTCGAGACTTGACACAACTTTCTTTCTCGGTAACGAAAAACTTCCGTTGATTGCTTCCAATATGCGAAGCGGCGTTGCCTTACACCGACTTTGTCAATAATGGAGTTCCCCTGAATGCCAGGGCTCAATAGAGGAGCAGAAATCCCGTTCCCTACGAGCCTCAAGTCCCTCAAGAAAAATTAAACGCGATTATTAAATGCAATCGGACGACCTATGTTGGGTGAGTAAACACGAACCCATCAAAGAGGGTTCAAGTCTTGTCAACTGACAGAATCTTAAAGTATGTGTTCAATTACGCATACCATTGGCGGCTGGGTCCAGGTCTATTTTTAGTGACAGAAGTTGGATCTTCGAGCCTCAGGGGTGTTAGGGGGCATTGGGACCGCTTCTTGATAATTTCCACCAGCGTGACAGAAGCAAGATCAATCAAAGGTCAATATCGTTTGACCCATTGAAACTTGATGGTCGAGCTGTAGGCGCTGGGTGGGAGAAAATACTGTGACTTAGAACAAAACATCAAAAAAAATATGCGCCTCAAGTTTTTATAACTAACGGTTGGCATAAACTGCTTTCCAAATGTATCTCCTATTGAGGAGTTATCTTATCTCGACATCTCCGATTTGGTCATGTGATTACACAGGTGCCGGAAGTCATTCAAAGCGCATTGCGCAATAGCGATGAAAATTCTGGCACCACCTATCTGTTGATAAAACATGGTCAGCCCTTTGATTTCTCCCTCGAATAATTGTGTTTTTTTTTTTTGATTAAAACTAACTGTTGATTCTTGAATATTCAATATTCAGGACATACACGACCTTCGCTTGGTTATGAAGAAGCGACCTCCTGGGGTGTACTCGTTGATTCCCCGAGCACGGCCCAAAAATTTTATTGTATAGCCATTCCTGTGGTCTCATTTTAGTAGGTGCACATAAGGTTGCGCTCCTTCCTATCATTTTCGTAGTAATGCGGACACATAAATTGTGTGCCTTGATATGCGTAATATGCAGCTCATTGAAAATATGATGACGTATATTAGTTGCTAACCCCCCAAAAAATCAATGCATTGCGTGAGCTAATTAATAGTAAAGGATAACTTGCTTAGTTTGGAGGCAATCGCTTCCGACTTGCTTATCTGATCAACAATCCCACCTTTTCATCTTCTTCCATGTCCTTGAAAATAAAATCTCTCAAAAAAGGAGGCCCCGCTAGAGAAGAAATGCACAAAATTCTCGACACAAGGATATTCAATGGCCATGGTGAAAATCAGCGTGCAGATGTATTGCCCCCGAAAAATGCCCTCACTGGTATTATTGAGCAAGTATCATATCCTTATCCTCAAGATTACGAGGTCACACTAAAAAGTTGTCCAGGCCACACACGCGGAAGACCAGTTGAGGACCCCATCACCCAAAGAAGTCCTCATTTCCATATCAAATTTGGACCTGGACCCAACCGCCAACGGTATGTGTGGGATAGGAACGCAGATTTTCCCCTGTCAAGGTGACAAACTTCGAGAGATATTTTAGTGAATGCCGCTGAGAAACGTGTGTCTCATAAAAAGGATTTCCAAGCATCGCATTGCGAATGCCAAGTAAATTACGAAGTCGGAAGCGGTCCGAACAGCTCAGTTCATTGTTGGAAAGTCTTGACCTCGCGGGCCTCGGATAATTTGTCAGCCTATGAGCGCCAAAAGTTAACACTCTCAATCGTAACCGTGTTTCCGTCTCACTGTTGACCTTTTTTCGATTCCTAATCTGTCTAGCCCTATTTTATCGATCTGTAGATCTTCCACGTCCTTTATTTGCGGTCTGACAAACTCGAAAGGATGGTTTTCCTGCCCTTTCTCTGCCCTCTACACTATCACTAATGGCGATGGCTTTCTTCACTTCGAGTTTACCCCAATTCTCCAGCTCTACGCACACGGACGACATGCCTCAGTCAACATTACCAGACATGTCGACTCAAGAATATGACCCATTCTGGAAAGAATATCTCGAGAAGGCGACTTCGTTCGATGCAAAAATTATCGAGGATTGGAATAAGATTGTGGATGTAACTCTCGTTTTTGTGGGTATTCTTCGTTAGCTTCACATTATTAGCTGCTAATTCATTGCACGTAGGTTGGGTTAATTATTGCCGTCCTGGCTTCCTTTATCATCGACACATCTCAGCAACTCAAACCCGATCCAGCTGATGTCACCCATCAACTCCTCATTGCGATCTACGATCAGCTGGCCGCACAGGCCAACAACACTTCACTTACTCGTGTCAACACCACTGATATTTTGACGAATCTGGATAAGAGCGACCGCAACCACGCCCTTCTCTGCAATGCACTCCTATATAGCAGTCTAGGATTATGCTCTGTAGCAGCGGTGCTCGCTCTGGCGGCCAAGTTGTGGGTGACAAGCTATGGCCATCGTGAAGTTTCCTCTGGCGAAACGCCACACAACAGGGCAATGGCGCGTCAAAGGGCATACAGCGGCATTCTGGCATGGAGAATGGAGGCCGTGATACAGTCGCTACCCCTCATTCTATTGATTGCTCTCATAACGTTTGGGTTCTTTGTCCAGTGAGATATTTCGCATCGTCTTATCCAATTTAAATATTAACATTACTTTCAGCGTATCGATTTGGAAAATTCAACAAAATATTGGCTATGGTGTCGGAGCTCTCCTCACACTCAGTATTATCGCATTGGAGATTGTTTCGCTTGCTGCTGCTTTCGTTCACGAATGCCCGTACAACTCCACCTTCTCGACCATCATAAAATTTATCTTTCGTTACACTCGCGAAGCATTAACTTGGGCATCGTGTGGCAAAAAATGGGGCCGGATGGCAATAGTTATCCCCTCATGGTTTGCATCAGGTTCGCTGATTGCCTATGCTACCATAGAGTATTCCGGTGCCTTTTATTTACTCATTTTCATCCCGATCGCAATTACCTTCGACTATGCGACGGACGACCTGGGCTGGAATCGGAAAATTCGGCACGCAGCTCAAAAATATAGGCTTCCCCACTTAACGTTATGCGTCTTCATCTTCGTCGCATCAGTACTGGTCGCAGCTGGATACTTCCGAAATCCACAGAAACCTCGCATATTTGTCATTCTGTATGTTTTCGGGATGTTGTCCCTCCTCTTATATGGTTTGATGGCCAGTAAAATGTCTAAATCATTGGACGAGACCACCCAAATTGACGCCATCACTTGGCTATTAAAACTGGAAACCTCACGGTCCTCACCAAATCCCGACATATTCGAGGAGCTTTCACGCCGATTCGCCAACCTTTCCGATAATTATAGATATAAACCCAAGATTCTGGAATCACTTATGCCTCTCCTTTCTCGCATTATATCCTCGCCGAAAACGGAACCGAAGGATTTGCAGACGTATCTATCATGTTTGGCATATTTGGCGAAATTCGAGGATTATAAAGGGTCCAATTGGCTATTGCGGGAGGATGCAAGATATCACCCGACGCTTGACAACCCGCTTCTAGATAAATTGGTAAAATTGGCCGACGATCAATCTCCTATGGGAACGGATGCCACCAATGTTCTACGTTTCCACGGGTTCGATCCTCACGGAAAGAAGCTAGATACCCACGTAGAGAAACCTCGGAGGTTGCACAAGCGGCAAATATCAGGGGACGCAGCCTCGATGATGACCATCGTGGAATCAGCGCACTCATATGAAGAGATGGAGCTTCACCCAAGACGTAAGGGCGGTTACCATAGTGTAGATGTATGATAAATACGTTCGCTGTCTCGAGAACTTGGACTAATCCTATTTCGTGATCTCATCTGGTCCTCGACTAGTGTTTACGGTGGTACTGTCCACTTTTACAACCGCGTCAGCGGGTCTTAGCGAAGGCGGGCTTTCAAGACACCTTGTTTCGCGGACAGGGAAGGAGCCTCGCTGCCTCAGGGTATGGGCTATCCGAAAACCGACCTCTGAGTACGGGTCAGGGGTTCTTGCATTCTCAGGAAGGTTTTATGGAAAACGGTTACGCCTGACGCACCGGGACTCCTCCGGGGAACAAAGTGCATTCTGTCCTCAGACATCATCAAAAAAGTATTGCGTTATGTAAAATGTTGCCTTAACGACGACGAAGAGAGTGGACACACAAATTGGGAGTACAACACATGGATGTGAGCAGCGACACACCAGGAACCCTGTGTCGTCTATCGATTTCTAAATTTATCAAGTGTGTACGATCGTGACAAATTCAACATCATATATCACAACCAATCCCTCACGACCCTTGTTTGCCCATGCTCGTGTACCTCCGCACTCTCTTCCGTCTCACATCCCTTATTGCGCAAATCAGATGGTGGTGACTGTCATGACGCAGGCCCCAAAATCCTCCCTTATTCAGTACTGATGACAGGACTACAGACACGAAGAACGGGGCGATGGAGAGGCAGAGGAACACCCATCAGGAAAATAACAAGCTGCTGGAGTGGCTGGAGCCAGTAAGTCCAGTTGTTCCAGCTCGCCAGCAGGTCGGCTGGACCTATGTTGACATGCCCGAATCCAGCACGTGTGCTGGCAGAGAAAATCACTGGTGCCAGTCCCTCGCACTGGACCTAGTACACAGCCCTGGTACGAGCTGTTGTGATCTTTTTCTTTCGTTCATTTTCACACATACTGCATGCAAATGGTCATAATTATTCAATTGTACTCTACTATCCATGAGTATTCAACTGTACGACACCATACTACTTATCCAATAATAATAAATATATCTGGACGAAACAACTAATTGTCTTCTTATGAGCCAAAAATCCGCCCCATGCGAAACAGACTCACCAAATTTGAATCGAAGAACACAAGGGTACTCGGGTATTGGAAAAAAATATAAAGGGTCGATTTTTTTGCTAAGGCCAGTTTAGCTGGACTAACTAACTACGTAATCAGGCACAATTCCCAATATGGTAATATGACATCACTTTCTGGGCTTCCTCCCGCTTGTTCCCCACATGCCTCACAAATCTGCTTCGTTTGCACTTGCGTGGGGGTTATGTACTGACAATAAT
>Ga0307513_10008251_pt1 | contig 13356 bp, 14 predicted proteins | sample 15_EM_MG_FD_202174 | JGI IMG/M metagenome (GOLD analysis project Ga0307513, IMG submission 202174) | Populus trichocarpa ectomycorrhiza microbial communities from riparian zone in the Pacific Northwest, United States - 15_EM | ecosystem: Host-associated > Plants > Roots > Unclassified | place...
AGCTTTGACTTTGGTTTCAGTATTAAACACAGCATTATCAGATCAAATGCTGATTGCTAGGAAAGAATTTTGAGCCAAATATTTTTAGCAGCCAGAATTTAAAAATTGATATTTTAGTCATATTTATACATTGCTGAATAGAAAATGTCTGTATGAACTGCTGCACCAAGTTTTGGCTTTACTACATAAGTGGTTGGCCCAGGACTTCTGGCACTGTGTGACATAGAAAATATTTACTGGACTTTATAGAAAAATACCCTGGAATGTTACAACCTAAGAGAGGGTCAGGGAGGGTCCACTGAAGTGCCAATACCACCAAGTCCATATAGAAATAGCCAAGACATTATTTGAGAGAAAAGTTGGGGATTATTATAAATTGACTCTGGATTTTTATAATGTTCTATTGCTGCAATTTTTTTATTATCAGTCAAGTGCTTGAGTGCAATAGCTTTTAAAGCTTTTAAGCCTTTGGTTGAATATTCTTTTCCAGTTAAACCATAGACTATAAATGAACAAGGCTCATCTTCAGTTCCAGCTTTATCTTTCATATCATTTACTATTATAGACTCTGGATCTTTATTAAATATTGATTTCTTATAGTCAATTACAACTAGTGGCATATCTTCTGGATATTCTTTAAGATTTTTATAAGAAATTTCCAAGTCAAAATAATCTTGATGATTTAATTTTAACCATTCCAGTGTAGTTGCTATTTTTTTTATGTTTAACCAAAAGTGGAATTCTTTCAAAATCTGATCTGGTTGGCTTACATGGCCCAGTGTAAATAAATGCTAATATATTATCCATTTCTTCTACTAGTAAAGGCAATATATTATAGATTTTGGGTGTAAAATTAGCAAAAGAAATAGCATTTGATCTCATTTTGCGCATTCCAGATGAAACTCTAACTATACATTGGTTATGACAAATTCTGGCTACAAGAAGTTGTTTAGGATATGATAAATTTTGAAGTTCTTTTGGCACTTTTCCAATTTATTTTCCATTTGCTAATGCAAGCACAGGCATTTTTTTTTTTGAAATTGATTTATAGCATGAATTACAAATATTATCCAAATCTTTTTCAAAAATAGATCCACTAATGTCTTGAAAATCATTATCTGAAGCTCAGTATATAAAGTTAATTTGCCACAAACTGCACATCCACTTTTTTCAAAAGCTTGAGGTGATGTATTTTTACAAAAATTGGAAGCTATTTTATGTTGAAGTAGAGAAGATAAAGACTTAGGTGGGAAATTTGTTTTTAATTTTTTCTGATATTTTTTTACTGATTCCAAGTTAGACATTTTTGTAATTTTACAATTTTTGGTCTGGTATTTTTTCACTAATTTCAGATTTGCAGTTTTATATTTTTTAGCATTTTTGTTCTGGTATTTTTTATTAGCTTTGAGTATCAGCTTTGCGTTTTTCTGATTTATTTTCATTTTTAATACATTGAAATATATATATATGTTTTTCACAATTTTCACAAACATGTTTTTTAATAATTGATTGAAGTTTCTCACTTTTTATTTTTGAGTTGGTTTTTAAATTATGACACTTTGCAATTAACTTTAAATTTTCTACTGTTAATTGTGAAAGAATAATATCCTAATGGAATATTTGAAATAGCAATCAAATCAGTAGACTCAGAAAAAAAAAATTCTGTTTCAAGTATATATGTATAAAAACCATATTTTTTATCACTTTTGACTTGATTTGAATAACCAGAAAAATCATCATAATGTAAACCATATGATGGGCCACTTTCTGTAGCTTTGGTGGTTTCAGATTCAGAATAGTTTAAGTTTTTATAGTAGAATATTATTTGATAATAAGTATCACAAATTAATATATCAAATAAATATAAAACTGGAGACAAAACTGATTCAAGAATACAGATATAAATGACTTGTAAAGCAAAAATGTAATTGATAAAAAGTTTTATAAATATTGGTGTTGGATGAATACAAATTGCAGAACAAAATGTTAGTTTATCAGCTAAAATTTTATAGTCATGTCATCTATAAAAACGTTGCCTTGAAGTCAAATTTATTTGTAAATATTTATATAAAGGAAAATCATTTTCAATTACTATATCAAAACTTTGGAGATATTGATAAAGACAATGATGTAGAGCATATTAGCATTGGATATTTATATAATGTCAATAAATTTGCTTCAAGACATAATAGTGGAGGCATTGCCACAGTGCACAACATGGGGAATTTATTTAACACTTTTGGGACTGAGACTGATTGATAGTTTTTCATAAGACCAATAAAAGTTTGCTGGGTTGTATGATCAATAAAATTATGCTGGGTCATATAACCAATTAAACTCTGCTGGATCATTATGTGACCAATATAATGATTTTGCTATAATTCTGCTGGGTCATGCGACCAGTATAACTTTACTGGGTCATATGACTGATATAACTTTGCTGGGTCATGTGATTAGTATGATTCTGCTAGATTATCATGTGACCAATAAAATTCTGCTAGATCATGTTACCAGTTAAATTGTGCTAGATCATGCAACATAGTTAAACTGTGCTGGGTCATGTGACCAGTTAAACTGTGTTGGGTCACATAACCAATGAAACTATGCTGGGTTGCATAACCAATTAAACTGTGCTGGGTTACAATGAAACTATGCTGGATTATAAGACCAATAAAATGTACTAGTGGCAAAGCCACAGGAAATGTTATATGATGTGATGGTATTTTATTAAATTTATTTAAATTTTTCATAAAATTAATGAAATATAGAAAATGAAATAAAACTTGCTTTGTTTGATATTTAATTCAGTGAAATTCTTTATAAATTCTAAAATAATAAAAATTTAAATATATAAAGTGTAAATATAAAGTTACCAACTTACCAAACCCAATATCGTCAGTATTTTGAAAGAAAAAGAATAAAACTGGGCCTAAAGAAAAAAAAAAAATAGATTAAATAATATAAATTGATATAAAACACTAGAACATACTTTGAACCAAAGAAAATAACATAGAACCCAAAATCAAGTCATCTGTAAATATATATAATTAGAATCAACTCAAATTTTATTGGAAATTATATAAAAAGAGGCTTGCATTGGGCATTAGGCAGTGTGGCAGAAAAAATAGCAGTATTATCCTAAGCAAAGTATAAAGCTATTTAATAAGCCTAAATAATAGTAAATAATGGCCAAAGGCCAGAGCAAAAAGAACTCAGTCAATAGCTGCATTTGTGATGGTGGGAGGTGAGAATGTGGGGGGTGAGAAAAAAGTTCAAAAAAGATAGACTACTTTCCACATCACATGATATGCAGTTTGAGATGTTTGAAAACTAAAAATTATGCAGCAAGCTGATTTCTATACCAAACTGTATCAAATAAAATGGTAAAAACAGCTAAAAATGTGAAGCTTGAATATAGTCAGCTCTCAATGAACAATTTCTATCCAGATGCCCAGAAAATATAATAAAAAAACATCAAAACTCTGTACTATGTAAGTTTCTCTAGTTATGAATAGCCTATCATTATATGTGATATACCGAAAAATTCAGAAAAATAAGAAGAATCTAAATATGGAAAAAGCAAAAGGCTTGGCAGTGTGCCTGGCACATGATTTGGAAAATGGATGGATGTAATAATTTTAAACATTTTTTTATATGACATATTATATACTGTTAGATTCATAAAAATGAGGAGAATCCAACAGTACCATTTTTATTATGTAAATCACATAGAAAAGTGATCTCCACAGCCAAATACTATATTTTTGATTTAGCACCCATAGTAATGGTGCTGTAATTATGTAATCAGAGTGTCCTTTTAAAGGAAATAAAATTCTGAATCTAATGGTACTGGTTTCATGTGAATCCAAGCAGAATTTGTAATATAAAAAAGGATGAGATGTTCATATCTCCATGAATATGCCTCAGAAAAATATGATTCTAGTACTGTTAGATTCAGGATTTTAATCTGATCAACTCTGCATATTGATTATGTAATCTGATTTTCTCTGTACAAGGTAGAATATAGTATTTCCAAAATTACACTATATAAACATAGCCATGATTATCTAATCAGTACATAAAATAAAAGTAGAAAGAAATCTGGAAATATTGGTACCAAAATCATCTAGAATCATGTGAATCTGAGCAAAACTTATTGAGTTATGATTTTTCCAAAACAAGGTGTTCTGATCCATAACTTGGTGGAGTGACTTGGGATCATCACCATTATCACCACTAGAACATATTTTCTCAAAAAATTCATAACTTAATTAGTTCTGCTTGGATTCACAAGATTCTGGTACCAACATGACCGCATTTTTCTCTACTTTCGTTTTGTGTACTGATTAGATAATCAGGCACCTGTTTATATGTTGTAATTTGCAAAATACTATGTTTTGCCTTGCACAGGAATAATAATCAATATAATAATCAATATAGAAGGTTATTGAAATTAAAATTCTGAATCTAACAGTACCAGAATCATATTTTTCTGAGGCATATTCATGGAGATATGAACATCTCACTCTTTTTTATATTACAAAAAAACAGGAAAAATATTCATTCCACCATCAGTTCTGCTTGGATTCACATGAAACTAGTACCATTAGATTCAGAATTTTATTTCCTTTAAAAGGACACTCTGATTACATAATTATAGTATTTGGCTGCGGAGATCGCTTTTCCATGTGATTTACGTAATAAAAATAGTACCGTTGGATTCTCCTCATTTTTATGAATCTAACAGTATGTCATATAAAAAAATGTTTGAAATTATTACATCCATCCATTTTCCAAATCATGTGCCAGGCACAATGCCAGGCCTTTCGCTTTTTCCATATTTAGATTCTCCTCATTTTTCTGAATTTTTCGGTATATCACACATGGTGGTAGGGATATTTATGATCTTAGTAACTAGTATAATATTAGATTTGGAAAGATTTTACCGTGGTCATGGTGATAAATGAATGAAAATTTTGACTATGTCCTGGGTTGATAAAGAATGAGCCTTTGATAAATCAAAGAACTTATAATGGGCCAAGAAAGGATCACGTGGCCCAAGAAAAACCCAATAGTGACCAAATTCAAATACCAAAGCTGCAGGGGAAATAGCCACGGGAACCGAATTGTAAAGCCACATCCACCCAACCCATTTGCATGTAAATGATCAGCTTCATACACAAGTTTGTATCCAATCCAGCTGGACTGTGATCAATGTGACAGTTGTCCCTTACGAGTCAGTCCAGCTAGCTTCATAACCATCAAAACATCATATTTTACGTGACACATGCTAGTAAGATAAGTGTTACACTGTCATATGTGGATCTAGATGATAGCCCATGGGATAGTGATGATTTAGGTGAAGGCCCCAGAAACCCATGAGGTGTGTTGCTTGATTATATCGTGATATGTGATTTCATGTATATATTAGATGACCCCACCCCTTCGGAGACTTCTAGTGATGAAGCATGCAAGAGGCCCATCTGAAATAGATCATTCACATCACGCTGATAAGGGTCATATTGGTTCATACACGAAACTTTGCGATTTTACCTTATTATTTACGATCTTACAAGTAGAACTAAGACTTAATAAGGATCATTAGTGAGACCCAGACTGGTTGATCAAGTGAATGTGCGCGTATATCAATAATGACGAACTGCGAGCATTAAAGGGACTTATTTGTGACTTATTACTAAGCCCAGACAAGTGTACTCAATATGCGCGCATTCACAATATGTCATAAATCTTAAGTCCCACTATCAATAATGAAGTGTGGCCGTGTCGACAAGTAACTACAAAACATACCAATGGGTATTATTACATATGCGAGCACGTAACAAAAGGGAATGGGGGCGAAACTAGAACTGCAAGCAAGATTAGTGCCAGACCCTGATAAACCTAGGGGCTGTTCGAATAGGAGATGACTGATAAACAGATCCTTGATTAAAACTAAGGAACTGGCTCTATGCAAGCAATAGCATGTGTTATCAAGTAAAAAAGAGAACGGGTGCGCCTTTACACTAATAGAGGTTGCGCACCTCGCAAGAATCAATGATTGATCCCTATTGAACCAGTAACCTATGCTCGCAATAACTGTTTTGTATGGTTCCTGTTTCTTCATTTCCGTCCTGTCTTATTTCACGTTTACTATTTTATTTCACGTTCATTTGTAAAAGTCTTGGCTCGTAAACAGTATAAATACACTCGTAAACTAGGTGGTACAGTAGTGAATTGCCTTGCAAAACCTAGTGCACAGTGTTAATAAACTCTAGTCATTGAAGTGTAGTGTTGATACTATAAAAGTGCAAGCTTTTTGTGTGATCAGAAAACAGTTAGAGTTGTAGTCGTGAATTGTGATTGAAAGTCCTGAACACTCGCGTTTTGTCCATCTTTTTACGTTTCAAGACTTAGCTTAATAGGCTAGTCTTTTGTTCTCATAGGCACACTAGACACAGGTGCCAGCCTCACATCATGTACAGACTCACTAGGCATAGGTGTAGTCTTCGATCATTCACACGTGCACTCATACTTGTTGTTGTTTCATAATCAAAGTGCTCGCACTTTTGATTCTTGCACATTATCCATTGTATTTTTGATACATTTCGAAGTCCTATAAAACAAACATGTATTACAATTGTGCTCACACTTTGTTTTACAAGCAATAAAACATTTATTTGCAATTATCAAACAGTTACAAAACCTAAGATATTTAGTCTTTTGAGATTTTTGTGTTTTTGAGATTGGTGTTGGTTTGGTGTTGGTGTTTGTGGGTTTTGGCTTGTTCCAGATCTGCTTGTGCTTCTCCTTTTCACCCTATAGCAAAGATCATGCTTTTCAACGCTCATCTTCATCACTAATCTCTGATGACGTTGACTTAAAAAAAAACTCAACCTTCAAGTGCCAGAAACCCCTCGGCAGGCTCATTGAGAAAAGTACTTTTGTCAAATCCGAGGCTGACCAGGGGCAACACTCCTTCAAATAAGTGTAATCGTCTGCCTTCTCCAAAAATGCTGGGATCTAAAGAAAACCCTATCGATGTGGAAAAAGTCGGTTCATTATTTGAGCCAATAGTAATAAGAGAATATGTATAGGAAAATATTCTTCAATTTGCTTATGCTGACAATATATTGTAGGTAAAAGAAAAAGAGATATCTCTTTCTCCTAAAGCAAACCCTCTGATCAAAGGAAATAGGTCCTATACTTTTTTCGGTGTAACAGATGAACCCAAGTTGTTCACTTCTAGTTTCCATATAAGTTCCAAAAGTTCAATGGCCTTTTGTTATTAAATCTTTTTGTCAGTTCAAAGTTTATCATGACTGGTTTGGTCAATTTTTTGATCGTGTTGAAGTGTTCTATGATAATGGTCAACTCTTTCACATTGCACAGCCAGGGGATTCCATTATCAAGTCATTCACTCATGAAAGATGAAAGACACTAACACCTCTCCAAATGCAACAGAAATTGAGTAAAAAGAATGTTATTGTCACAGAATGGCCTTTCAAGAAAAAAGTGTCTTTCAACAAAGATAGTCTAAAAAAAATAGCTGGTACACAATCGTGGCAAATTTCTATCAATGGTAATATACATATTGTCAATTTTTCACTGAATTCACTTTATGTTTATTTTGCAGACTATTCTATCAAGCCTCCTGGCAATGATTGTGGTCCAACGGTTGTGAGTGGTCGTGTGCAAGATATATGGGACAATCGCCATCCATCTGGGAAAATCCTGAATGCGTTAGATTTTCTATTATATAATAGTAATACAGAGCCCACTAAATATGCCAGTGATCTTCATACATGGCTGGTCGTGCACTCAGATAATGTGTGGAGAATGCAGTCGAATGCGATGCCATCTATCTACGACATGCGTGTGTATCTATGGTAAAGGCACATGATCAGCCCAACACTCCATGTGCCCCCCTCAAATGTGGCAACGTTCCACCGTCGCCCATAAAATCTAAAGAAAAAAGAAAACAAGCCAAAACAAAAGAGGTACTGAAAATAAATGAAAATGCAAAAGAAAATCTAATCATGGTCGAACCCAGCCTAAAGCATTGAGAGCTTGACTAAGGTTGAAGAGACGAGGGTCATTTTCCCAGTTCAAGGTTGATGTGGGCGAAAAACGAGGGGCACAATTGGGATATTGAAATGATCGAAATGGGGTAGATGAAGAACGAGGTGGTCGAAGACAACGGCGAGAGTACATTTGGCAGGGCATAGTAATAAAAAGAAGTTGTCGATTGTGGGATAGTTGAGAAAAATGAGCTTGTGATCGCTTGTTCCGACGTTGAAGTGATGAGAAAGGTTTCAGAGATGATGAACAGAGAATAAATAAGTCACAAAGTGGTGGTCGACTGGATGAAATCAGGAGCGAGGCAGCATTGTCTGCCTAGTTAAGAGATGTAGATGGTGATGAGGTTGTATGAATGGAATCGGGGATTGGGCTTGGGTGTGGCAATGTTGAATTCCGAGGGGGGTGGTCTGAACTGCTGAGTTTGTGGTGTTGGGTGTGCTATATGGCGTTGGTGGCAGGGGTTTTGGCATGTCGACTTGAACTGCTGATGTTGCCATGGGATGAAGTAGTGGATCGTCAGTCTGAATGCTTGAATCCTCACGAACGATGGTGGGCTGTAAGCCGCAGTGCTGACCATGTCCTTCTATTATCTAGTCTCCTTGCTTATCACACTGTCCTTCATCGAACCCGGCCTGAAAAAGGTCGACCTTCGACGAGCTGCCCTCCTTGAAACCCTGCTTGTACCCATGGTTGCAAGCCTTCTCTACTTTCTCCTCCAATGCATCTGTGCATGATGCTTGCCCCACAATATACCCTTTCTTGAAAGCGCGTGCCCACAGTAGTTTGAGGTTCTGGCTGTCTGGTGATAAAGAAGCAGTGGTGAGGAATTGCTTGATGGACTCGAAATCAGCGAGTTCAATAAATTTGCGAAATGCGATGCGAGTTGCGGGTGCTGCAGATGGCGTGTCAAGTGGTGGAGGGATATTGGTTGTGCACAAAGGTGTAGACGCAGGTTTTTTTGCTTTGCCGTGGGTCTTTTTGTTGCTGGGGCTCATGATGTGCTGGCAGGGTTGTTGGGCTTGTTCAGTTGGGTCCGAAGGCTAATATCATAGTGGTAGCCTAGATCCTATGTTCTATATCCTATAAATCCTGTGGAGAACCTTGTGTGCTTAATACCAAGACCTATAAACTGGATGAAAAACCAGAAAATGTGGAAAACCGAAGCAGAGAAAGCGAGCTAGAGCTAAGTAGTACTCTTTGGTCCTGAGCTGGTTGCGCGCTTGGACAATGCATGGAGAATGCGGTCGAATGCAATGCCATCTATCTACAACATGCGTGTGTATCTATGGTAAAGGCATGTGATCAGCCCAGAGAGTTGGGCAAAGCCCAACACTCCAACGAGAATGCCATAATCTTTCTCCACATTGATTGTAAAGGTGGATGCACTAAGGTTCTTGTGGCCAATGGTAAAAAGCTGTGGGGGTTCCTTCATCCCTATTGTGGCAACCTTTTGTCCTCTGTCAACTTTTTCCTGAAGGACAGCTTTCACCTTGATAAAGTCTTGCGCTTATCCGAATATGATTCTGAGGCTGTGGCTCTACAACCTGGTGACAAACTGTAAGTTCATATTGTCATATTCATAAAATTTGTTGCTAAATATTTTGATAAAGTTATATGATGCCCCGCCAACCCCATTTTGTCTTTAGTTATGCTCATTCAATATGCATTGGAGGGCACTATTACCTCACTAACCTTTCTGACTAATATTTCACATCCCACTCGCATTTTGTTGCGGTGCATGGTTCTTTTTTATCACATGGGGTTGATTGAAAACGAGATTTCTAAATCTGGTATGCTTTCTATCTCCCATCAATCTACCACTCATTAGTTTTTTCTCACATATACATTTTATAGACCCTGCTGCATCTCATTTGCCAAACGTCAACAATATCAATGGTTTAATGAATTTACTTTCAGCTTGTGTGCTTGTTATCTTGGGAAATGTCCTTGATTTCAGAACTTATCATGCACCGACTCAAGAAAAATACACAAAAGCAGACCAGAATCAGCAAATTCTGATTGACCATAAAATCAACAGTATTCCTATTAATGAATGATTTGTCATTTGTTATGCACACTGATTCTCAAATCTCTTTTTTGTGGCTGAAACAACATTTGTTACTTTCTGATTCACTAGTATTTGCAAACCAAGATGAATATTTTGTTCAATGGCTCTCTGATGCCCAGTGCAAGTGATCAAGTCTTCCATATGATATGATTTATTCTTGGATATATTGTGCTAACTCACAATTTGTCTTTAGAATTCTATGATGAGATTACTGGATTAGATGAATGCTACTTCAATGCTCAACAAAATTGTCAACTTTTGGAATCATCACTAGTTATTCCCCAATTGAAGATAAACTCCTTTGTAACTTGATGTTTTTAAGTTTTTAATGTTATATTGGAAAATGTTTATGATCAGAGTGTTGTTGGTGTTATAATCTCTGAGTGCTGTCTAATCAAAGATGTAAAACCAGTAGCTGAATTAGAATGTTACTGTCCCTTCTTTCTTCATGGTAGCAATGGTTGGTAATAATATAAAGTCAACAAATTTACTTTAATTCCAAAAGTTAGTCAAAATAAACTTTAAAAAACTCTAGTATACTCTACAATAGATACTTATAAATAGATGCAAAAATGCAATACTTGATATAGGCCAATGGTCCAACAACCATAATAGGACTATAAATAAATAAACAACTTCAAAAAAAAAAAAAAAAAAACCAAACAAATTATTATACTAATTCACAATATTTTTTTTTTTGGGCTTTTAAATACTTTTAAAAAATTAAAATATTGGCCATTGTACAATTACTTTAGTTTTGAATCAAATTAATCACAAAAAAATCAGAAAAATTATTGGCAAAAATAAATTTCCACAAATAGCCAACTTTCAAACTATTTGTGCTGCTGATTTTTTGGAACAACTTTGTTTTTAGTAAAAAAAAAGCCTATAGTAAAAGAGTTTAAAAAGTTTAAACAGTTTATAAATCTTCTGTTTTAATCTATATATTAAAACAATTACAAAATCTGGGGTATTTTACAAAATGTAGTATAAATAAATTTGATAAATTTGACAGTATTTTACCTTCTTTTGCAGCTTATAATGAAATTTATTGGGTCTGCTTTAAAAAGTGGGTGAAATTAAAGTTTTTTTGTTTTTGCATATATATATTACAAAAGCAGGTGTTTGTTGTAAAAACAACAAATAGCAGTGATATGGTGTTTTATAATATTACTACAAAATATCAATACAGGTGTTGTGGCAGTTGTTGTAAGCAAAAATTGTACTATCAAAAATTGTAAAAACTTTTGGTGCAATTGGTCAAATACTATTTTTATTTGATTTTTTTTTTTTGCTTGAAACCATTGTAGTAACATAAAACACCACACTGCTGCCATTTGTTGTTTTTACAACAAACACCTGCCTTTGTAACATAATGTGCAAAAACAAAAAATTTTAATTGCATCTATGTTTTGAAACAAACCCAATAAATTTCATTGGAAACTACAAAATAAGGTAAAATATTGTCAAATATATCAAATATAATACAATTATTAAGCTTTAAATTTATTGAATAAATATTTAATTATTCAAAAACTAAAATTTTTTTTTTTATCATATATTATACTTATGAAATTTGAAGTAAATCCATTTTCTGATGTAAAATTATAATATTTTTAGTAAAAAAAATCTAAAACTCAATGATTAATATAGTAATAAATATTTATATTACCATTAATTTATCATCAAAAACATCTGATTTTAGCAATTATTTTGATATATTTTTTTATTATCTATTTTATATTATTATTTAATTTTGTTTAAAATAATAATATCTAATGCCAGGTTATTTTGCAGCCATGCAAAATAAATTATATAAAACTACAAATTTTGATGGTATTTTCTTATATGCTAAATATGGAATTTTACAAGCTTCAAAATTTTACTAGAAAATTTAATATTTATAGTACATTTTGGATTGCTTAAAATGTAACATTTTCATCTATGTCAAACTAAAGCAAAACTTGTTATTTTACATTATATTTTCCAAAATGCAATACTTCAAATTTTTGACTTTGGAAAACATGATGCAAAATTTGTAGTTTCATATATTTATTTTGCATGGCTACAAAACTAGGCACAAAATTTATAATTTTATATAATCCACATTTTGCAGACATAAAAACTAGGTGGAAAACTTGAAATTTTACATAATTCACATTTTGCAAACATGCAAAATAATTATACAAAACTATGATTTTTATATTGTGTTTTCCAAGGTTTAAAATATCAAGTATTGCATTTTGGAAAATAAAATGCAATGCAAAATGACAAGTTTTGGCTTAATTTTACATAGGTGAAAATATCACATTTTCAGCAATCCAAAATGCATTGTAAATATTAAATTTTTTAGTAAAATTTTTGAGCTTGTAAAATTCTATGTTTAGCATGTAGAAAAATGCTATAAAAAATTTGTAGTTTTATATGATTTATTTTGCATGCCTACAAAATAACCTGGCCATAGTAGTGTTTGGTGATTGAAAATGGTTTTACCAATGTGCTTTTTTTTTTGGATAAAAAAGTTAACTGTTTAATCTAATTATATATCTATTATTTATCACAATAAATAATAAATAATGTTTTTGCAAAAATAAAAATTATAACAATCAAAAAAACAACACATTTGGTTGTTATTTTAGTGAATAATCAATAGAAAATAAAAAAATAAACATCAAAACCAGCTTTTATAACATTTTTCCTGACACTAGGTGCAAAAGCTTACATTTTAATTAAAATATTAAAAGATTATTATAAAAATTTTGGAGGTTTATTTATTATATTTTTATATAAAAAATTATTATAAATTTCAAAATTATTTACAACAACTTTTATAGATTTTTTGAAAAATGTTGTTTGTATTTTTACTAATATAAAATAGACAGTAAAAAAGTATATTAAAATAATTGCTAAAGTGAGATATTGATGATAAAGTAATAGTGATGAAAAATAATAAATGTATTTAGGCTAATTATATTTATGCAAAATATCTTTGTTTTTATAAATTGATTTTTGGAAATAGACATTAATATATAATATATAACTAAGCAAATAAATAGTTGTTAATAACATTATTTTAATGAATCCAATGATGGCACGGACTGAACAAGGATAGCGAGATTTAGCGCATAAAGAGGCTCCGGCGACGCGGGAGCCGACCGGGCCCTAAAAATTAGATTTATTAAGAGTGGGGGTTGCTTTTTTGGAGGTAC
>Ga0307513_10008252_pt1 | contig 13355 bp, 16 predicted proteins | sample 15_EM_MG_FD_202174 | JGI IMG/M metagenome (GOLD analysis project Ga0307513, IMG submission 202174) | Populus trichocarpa ectomycorrhiza microbial communities from riparian zone in the Pacific Northwest, United States - 15_EM | ecosystem: Host-associated > Plants > Roots > Unclassified | place...
AAAAAAACAGGGGTCAGTGGTGCAACGCACCTTTCCTAGTAGAGTATGCTAGGAGACTCGGGCAAAGGCGGCGGATTAATGACGCCAGGAGTATATTTTGGGACGCGTGAAAGCCCCATGGGCCTTGAGAAAAGGACGGAAAAATGAGAGGCATGGGGGGTATAGGGGGAGATGGTATTACCAGGTGATACAGGGAGATATGTATGTAATACATGAGGGAGAATATTTTTTGCTGATGGGGTACACGTTTGCTGCAAGACGATCCTGAGGAGGCGTTGCCGCTTGCTGAAATGATCCAAATCACAAATAGCACTCATGTCCCCATATGGTGGTCCTTGAATCCGCCAAGCGAACCATTGGATCTGCTCTTCTGGGCCCATCGCAGCACCAATACAGGTGATAGCACCTCTGCTCCTGGTGACCTCCGGTTTGACCCACGCGATAACCGGGGTAGCCCTTGAGATGAGGAGTGGCCCAGTAGCGATGAGGAGCCGAACTCTGATGGCGACCAGCCAGAGTTGTCCGCTGCGGCCGCAAAGCGAACGATCTCTTCGAGGACCACCAGGAGCAGTAATACCACCAAAATGACTGGGCGAACACATCACACCAATTGGGCGGAGATTGGCGAATCAGAGTCAGAGTCTGATGTCCCTGCTGATCGGGGCCTCGATTTGGCAAACGGGGCGATCCCGGCCCCAGACTCCGGCCCTACATCGTCTCCTGGTAAGCAAGCTTCTCTCCCTTATGCTAACTTGGGCACTCGTGTTTTGAGTTCTAGTAGACCAAGAGGACAGGGGACTAACCTAAAGAAAGCACCTAGGACGCCAGCAAATAACAGTGGTAAACGCAACCTGGCGGTCATGCAAGAGGCTGATGAGCCATACAGTTCGGATGAAAGTCCGGAACCCCAGCGGAAGGTGGCCCACCCGGTGGGGGCAATGGATGCCAGCATCGAGGTTAAATCGCACAAACAGGATGGGGAGCTTAATCTGAGTCCGCTACCGGCTGACAGGCCTGGTCCGCCAAACAGTCGTCCGCCGTTGTCTCCCAATCCGGGCCATGCGTCCTCGCTGTGAGAATGCAGATGCCAGAAGTTCCGCCGAGCATCTTTTGATGCTGGCCTCAGGCGGCGAGCAGCCTGTCAACATATTGGCGCCCGAAGTTGGTACACACGGCAGAATCCATTCCCCCTCCGATCCGGCTAGAAGTAATGTGTCTGCGGATATTCCTGTGGCTGCAGAAGCCAGACGAGTATTAAGCCCGGCCGCTGACTCCCCAAATGAGTCAAGTGCATACACTACACCTGGTAAGTTCCGGTTACGACCACCAGGTTTTTCATCCATTCTGTTGGCAAGGTCTACTACCTTAGTACCGCCGGCAGAAACAGGCTTTGGGAGCCCGCTCAAGTCCGTTTCTGTCCTGGCTCACTACCTCTGCCAACAAAGCTCTCCTGCCCCGACCAATGTGGCTAATATCTAGCTAGCAGAGGGTGTAGGTCCATTTCAAGCAATTTCCTGGTACTAGGCCGCCATCAACCGTTCGACTCTTCTTTTTGTTGTTTTATTTTTGGTGTTTTCATTTTTGTTTCTAGAGTTGGTGTTTTTCACGGTCTTTCCGGACTCTTTCTGTCTACATTAGCCCGCTACATCTGGGCTCACCTGCTCAGTATAGTTAATTTAGACCTGCGACTATCTCCTGCGGACATTTCCTTGGGTGTTTTTCATTTGGGGTTTGGCCTTTAGAGTTTTGCGAGCTATCCTTGCAGTTTTTCCCGCGCATTTCTTATTTGGATTAACCCGCTGCTGTTGCCCACACCCAATGTAGTCTACGGACACTGGCTAATTTCGTTTACCGGGTCGGCTCCCGCGACCTGGTCTTGGAATCGCCGCAGATCATTCTTGTTCTTTTCCAGGTCTTTTTCGTTTGGAATATGTTTTCTCCTCAGGCTTTGGAGATTTGCTCTTTGGATTTGTGCGGATCATCCTCATTGTTTTCTAGTTCGTTTTTCATTCCAGGTTGCCCCTTTCATCGCTGTTCCTATCCTAGCTTTACACCTTATATCCCATTTGTTGAGCCTTAGCGGCAGCTTGCACTTTCTGAGATTAGCGTCCGGGCTCCATGCCCTAGCCTTACCCACATTTGTTACAGTCCGCTTGGCAGACCTACTCAAACTAGATTAGTCCGTAAATATTGATAACCCTTTTTTCATCACCGTCAGGAATATCAAGTACCAAACACTCGTGTTGCCCCAGTGAAATAGCGGCGCGGCCAAGTTGAAGCTGGACGCTTCGGGAGCAAATAGCTATATTAGGTATGAAGTTGCAATTTGGACTAGCGGGTCTCTGCCGACACCAGTAAACATAAAAGCGAGTGATCAACTATGAACGTTCTTAGTTCTTAAGGAAGCCGGACAGGCCATTTCTATCTTTTAAGTTCACACCCCATATGGTGCGCTTAGCTACATACCAATAGAGACTTCCTGACACTACCGGTACCCCAACATCATACACAACAATTCTATTCCATCACTATCCACCTGCATACTATGTCACAACAACAGCGGCGGATTATGACGGACGGAACGCGTTCATCGAGGCAGAGCAGGCAAAGGCGAAGAGCAGTTCTCCGCAGACCTTTCCGGAGATCTGGGTCCAGGAATAGATTAACTATAATACCATCACACAGTGTTGAGTCTGTTACGGCTGGGTCCGCTGTAGGTAGGAGGAGGGATAGCGTGCTGGAGCTGGCTTCTTCACGACTCGAGGTAGCAGAGCCTGTTCTTAACCACCAGCAGCAGGTCTTGGAGTCGGCAAATAAGAGTCTGGACTCTAATGATGGGGAGTATGAGGGCAATGATGGCCAGAGTGAGGAGAGCGAGGAGAGCGAGGAGGAGAACGAGTTAAGCCAGCATGGGGACGATACGGATCATCAATCAGCCTGGGGAGCACACAGACCAATTCTGTGTGAGTTCCTTGGCTCGCAGCGCTCGATACTGACAATCACCCCTAGGAATACCCAGAGTTCCAGCAGCAGGATTAGTTACCCTGGATGGAGAACACCTGCCCCAGTACGCGTTAGCCAAAATGGTTATACATCTGCAATTACCTCCCGTTCGCCCACAGTCTTAAATCCACTTGCGACGCCGGCGATAACCCCAAGTCACCCAGATCCAACAATGCTGGAATTGGATAGCGGAGGAGGACAGCAGGCCAGCAGCAGGCGCAATATGGCCACAGGGCTTGCGCATAGCATTCTGGCCAGAGCCCGTAAGCTGATGTGTGACTGGAACATCTTTGTCAATCCGTTTCCGGCCACAATTACCCTGACCGAAGAAGTCTGCACATGTTGGAGCGAGGCGCGGACCCAATTAGGCTTTACCAACTTTGCTGATGCTACTCCGGCCTCAAATGACCAGGTAAGTGACCCTCAATCGATAACTGGCATCCCATTCAAGACTAAATGGAGTGGCCGCTGGTCACTGATTTGCAGATACGGGCAAAGCACAGCGGATGCCGATCGCAGTATCTGCATACAGTACAGAGGGCTATAACAGAACTCTATAAGCTCAATAGTAAGGATCCTACAGCCTGCGCATGAAGAGTGGAATACCTACTGGTGGAGGTCAGGTTCATTTGCCCGCCTGGCAGCTATGAAGTATCTTTTTAACATTTGTCGGGATTGTTTCTAATCCCGGTGAGACTAAATCAATCTGATTTGGCGGACAACCAATCACTCTTAGATTCGTAGTACCGCAGATTCCGGGCGTGATATTTGCTCAATATTACGCCGGCCTGAAAGGGAAAGGCATGACAGATGAGGGTTTCCTAGATAAGATCGATGGCCCGTTTATCTGTCTTACAGCGGCCATATTGTGTCATTCACTGAGATGTTGGCTGACCGGCATCTTCATCGATAATGTAGCTTTCACATGGGCCAGTTTCGGGGGTAAGATAAACTATACATAGTGGCAGGTTTCAAAATTGTCCGGATCCCGCGACTGCCCCTGCATCCGGATACTTCTGAAAACCGCCTGTACTCGAATGGTGTGAAAGGTTACCTAATGGATAGATAGCCCTGCTTGAACGTCAGACACGATCGTGTGGCAAAACAGGAAGAGTGTGGCAGAGTCGAATAATCCGGCGGATAAGGGCGACATTCGAGGCTAAAATCACGAAGGAGCCGGGAAAGCGGGTCGAGAGGACCTTGGGATATGACAGGTGAGAACCCATTGAGGCGGGAGTTTGGCAGTGATATCGAGCTGGATGAATTAGAGACGGCTGGCGGCCGCGCGGATTCAGGAAGACACAGTCAGCGCAAGCTGCAGTGAGAACATGGGGCGAAACCAGGCGCACTGGTTGGTGCAGCGCAGTTCCGAGAACCTAGGGACACTGAATGGAGTATTGAAGAAACCGACGGTGAGGATAGGGAGAATGGTTTCATCACCACTGGCTGATCATGTATATATATGTAATAAAATCAAGTTGGATTACCCGTGGTAAAAGGGTCAGGAATGATCAAACAATATTAGTGTACGGGCCAGGCCGGTGTGCAGAAAAGGAATGAGAACGAACTGGGCGGATAGTTATAAGCCGTCCAAGCATGAGTAAGTCATCTAGTGGGCAATTGTAGATTCGGTAGGTATGGGAAGGTGTCGGGGGATGGTTATAAACTGGGCAGGCTTGGTTAAGTAGTGTAGCAGGCCGTTGTGGGTGAGAAGGTACGGGAATGTGTCTGGAGGACTGTTAGAAGCCAGGGAAGACGGTGGGAGCCTGCGAGCGGACAGCAAGAGTCCGGAGGCGGATGGCGAGAGGAGCGGGGTGAACAAGATAGCATGTGTAGAGCTGAGGAAAGAGCCTAGCGAAAGGGCAACGGGGTGGGGGACGTCCGCCGGATATGGGAGAATACCGGGTGGGATCAGGGGAATGAGCAAGGGCTGAGGGCGTTGGGAGGAAATAGGGTGCAAAAATGACGACTGGAAAACGTCCGCCGGATATGCGAGAAGACAGAGGGAATCCGGCGGTGGGGGAGAAACAGGGGTGATGTGGGACGGGTTCCGGGTGAGAAACGGATTCAGAGAGAGGCTAGTAACAAAGTTAATGGAGCGAGAGTATCATGGGAGGAAAGCTACCGGGCCGGCGTGTCGGAGGGGGGGGCCGGGATGTGAGAGCTTGTGGTTGAAAGGCGTCCGCAGAACGGCAGCATGGGAATGGAGCCTTTAGGCGCAAAGGGAGGAAGAGGCTGGGTGCTGGAGGGAGGGTTTCTAGGTGGGGGGGGTCTAAGGCATCTGGACGCAAAAGGGCCGTGTCCAATGCATCCAGACGCTGCCTGTGGCGTCCGGACGCATTGGAGGCGGCCCTTTCGCTTCCGGACGGAATATAACCGGGCGGACGCCCCCAGAACACGAGTTTACATTTTAACCACCTGGAACGTCTGGCGCACAGGGTGAGCGGGGAGAGATGGGGCGCAAGATGACTTTTTTTGCTGATGTACCGACCGGGGTACCTTTCATTACTGCTCTGAGAATGCTGCATCTATGGCATTTACAGAAGACAATTTGGCTTCCTGACTTATGGGCAAGCTTGGTAAACTCATTAAAGGGGATTGGGGACAAATCAATAGCTGCGCCACCGATACATGCTCTACACTCCTTTTGTTGTGGTGAATTCTTGCTACTGACCAAAGATTACAATTGTCAAAAGCACTGTTCGTTCCCTGCAACTCCCATGGCCTCCAACTACTCATTCAGGATTTACTTGGAATTTCTGACTATAAGGTTATCTAGTCCCAAATTATGCTGGTAATCAATACATTTCGTCCGTCACTACTTCAGCTATTGATTCTTCACGAGAAACAGAAAGCTTGTTACAGCAAACTAGTGCTTTGGCCCTTGCTGTTATTACCCACTAGGGGATCCAAACACGGGCGATTGAATCTCTTTACAAGAACAAAGAGGCCTTTAAGGCATATGTACTTGATGATCGCACCCAACTTGATCATGAGGTTTCCCAGCTTCTCTGTACACGCGACTTCTGAAACAATATTGAGGAGCTCCGTGACCTTATCCTGCCAATTCATAAGGTCCAAGTCCAATCAGAATCGACCAATGCACATTTGGATTGGTTGTTTTACACTGGCTTAGTATTCGATATCATCTCGAGCGTATTGTTGATCAGCAACCCGCTCTGCCAGAAATCTTAGAATTATTAAAGAGGCGAATGGACCGCCAAGTTTTAGCTCTTCATTGCACATCCTACATTCTAACTCCAGGTAATATTGGAGTCGCCACAACCTTTGAGCAACAGAATATAGTCATTGGATATCTTAGGAATGCTCATAGTGATCATATCATTCAGAACCGTGTTCAGGAACAATATTACATGTACAGGGCGAAGGATGGACCTGTTAGTCCTCATAACCTGGCCTGGAATATTAGTTCACCAACTACTTTCTGGCATACCTTCTCCCCTGAGCTTTCACTCTTGGCAACCAGACTGTTTCGTACCCCATCCAATTCTGTCCCCTGTGAGTGTTCCTGTTCTGCCCAAAATCTTATTCACAGCAAGGTCCGCAATAGTCTCAACTCTACTCGAGTTGATCAGCTTACATATATTTATCTCAACTGCCGTGTATTGGACCACAAGGCTGGTGAACCACATGAGTGGCAGGATCTGTCTGATAAGGCAGAAATTCAGTTGGAAGATGTTGTTCTTGGACTATAGGACTCAATTGAAAATGAGAGTGATGAAGGTATTGTAATAGAATTCCTTTTTAATAGACTTACTCTTTTGTCTTTCATTATTGACTAATATTATTATGCGCTATTTAGAGAGAGACAGAGATGTGGAAGAGGCAGGGCTGAATGCAATGCAAGATGATGAACCTACTGCCAATTATGTAGAATCTTCTATGGGGGAGCACAATTTTTTCCAACTGTATGAAAATAGCCAATTGCTTGATGTTCAGTCTAGGGGATCAAAGATGCCAGGGTATACCAATAATGACAACTACTAGCTAGCAAAAAGATCAGATTTGTAACCTTGTACATTAGTAACTTGGCAATTGAAAGTAGTATTTCAAATTTTCTACATAACTGTGCCATTGAACCCAATGTGAAATATTTACTACTACATGTTGTAAAACCTTGAATAAAATACGTATTTAAAAATAAAATACTGTTTTTATAGGGTATTATAGAGTATTATACAAAATGGTATAAATACAATCTCAAGCAGTACTCCCCCTAGTATCGGTGCCACGATGATCTGTGCCCAGATCTACCAACTTCTGCCCAGCTCTTCGGAGCTTCTTTCGGAGGCTGTAGTTTCTGTGCTCGAGCTCTTCCTTTCCTCGATTCTTGGTGTCCATTTCATTCCTCAATTCTGCCAGGCTGAACCCAGATCCCGTGACCATTCTACGAAGGCCTTGAATATCTTAGCGCAATTGGCTTATCCTGGTTGGCTGGCCTGCTAGCCTCTGTCGGTATATGGCCTCCTTTTTTCGGAATTGGTCCTTTCTATCCAACAATTCCTAGACTTGCCTCTTTATGGCCCCGATATCCGGTTGAGTTTTTTCGCTCTCCTCCCTCGCATGCCACGTCCTCACTGCACCGTACCTTTTTCTTTGTTCCGGTTTTGGGTGCCGCCTGCGCCATTTCCCTGGAAGTTTCCTTTCGCTATTTTCCTCTGTGCAGTATCCCGCATGTATTTTTTTGCTGAGTGTGGACAAAACATTTGTCCTTGTAGCACTTGTCCTAGGTAATTCGGTCTTGGTGGTCTTTCCTCTGTTGTTTCTTGTGGTTTCGCAATATTGGTGGTAACTGCGCAGACCAAGATCAGTCTTGGGGAAATCATCCTGAGGCTTCCATGTTTTGAAACTGTGTTTGGCACCCGTCGTCATAACATGCTGTTCATGACAGCTCCTTGTGCTCTCGGCGAGCTTGTTCTCTCGTTTCTGCCTCCTCTCACTCATGTGGGGCTCGATAGGTGGGGCTCGTTAGTAGTCCCACAGTGGTTTTCTGTCCCTCTTGAGCGGTCTTGGGTGTTGGCGGTCTTGGTGTCGTCATTCTTGGAGGCGGTGGTGGTGGTGCGAGTTGTGGTGTTGGTAATATTGAGACCTAGGTCTCCCGTTTTCTTGTTCGTCAATCTTAATTAAGAGAGGGTTTCCCTGGGTACTGTTGGTGGAACTGTTGCTTTGCGATGCCTGCATTTTCGATATAGTCGTAGGGGAACCAAACCTTTTCGTATTCGGGAGGACAACCAGTCCACTTGGCTCGGTATTATAATATTCTGTACAGTAGTCGTGAGTCAATTATCTCGTCGAGTTCGTATTCTAACTCTCCTTCAATAATAATTGGAGGTGGTGGTTGTGTTCGTTGACAGTGAAGCTTGTTGTCGTCGTAAAGTTCAAGAAGAGAGATGTGAAATGTGTTGTGGATCCTCATCGAGAGTGGAAGACCTAGCTTATAAGCACTTCCTCCTATTTCTTTCACGATTTTGAAGTGTCCAATTTTCTGGTAGTCCAGCTTCTTGCATGGCCGTGTGGTGCGTATGATTCTTGGCAATAACCAGGCTATACATCAGCAAAAATAATACCTTGCGTTCAGTGGGTCTGACGCAGCTGACTCCGGAACGCTAATCGCGAATCAGGACGCAACGTCGGATCGATGTTGCGTCCTGACTTTGCTTCACTTGGCGCCATCCATCCTGACGCCATCCGGACTCGGACCCCTACATCCTGTACATCCTGCCTGCGTCTGATGCTCCCCTACCCCGTCCTGACGCCACCTCATCTACGGCTCTCCCATCCTGACGTCGCCTGATCTACGACTCTCCCCCCCTGACGACGTCTGATCTACGACTCTCCCGCCTTGACGACGTCTTATGTAAGACTCTCGCGCCCAGATGCTGGTTCCTTCTCACCGACCGTCATGGCTTGGTGGATCTTACCATCTCTCGTCCGGATTCTTTCTGCTCCTGCCTCCCTAGTCCGGATCCCACGATCCTGATCTCTCCCTTCCTGAAGTCTGGTCTGTTCTTCCTCATCTTACCTCCTATACATGCCGCGTCCTGATCCAATCGTGACTCTATCAGACGTTACCTTGTAATCTCTGACGCATCGTGAACTAAGTCCAATGCTATCCTGGTCCTACGCCTAGAGGCTTATCCTAATGCTGTCACCCTGAGTTTTACCGTATCCTGATCGCGTGTCACTAATTCTACTCTGAATCTTTGATTTTGCTTGATGTCCTCATATTAATACTAAGCTCCTCCGAGTACCCTTCCCACATGTGAGAGCGACGACCGCATCCAAATATTTATTACAGCTATGCTACACTTTCTCAATCTCCTAACTGCACAGATCATTACTCCCACCTTGCCCCTGCTCCATATCCGACGGCTCGCTATGCACAGCAGCCTCCTCTTGCCACTCTAGATCTTCAATGCTAAGCGCAGGTTGTCGCAAAGTAGTAGGAGTCACGGTATTGGCCAAAGTTAGCCCCATGGCCACCTCCTGTGACCCTTCCGGGGTCCGTGGATCAGAATCGAGAAAGCTCAGGAGTCGTGTTGCTGTCTGGCTGATATCGCAAGACGAGACTGTTTCTTTGGAATCCAATTGGTTACCCGGGGGCGCCGCCAGGGCCCTGATTCCGAGGTTGCTGGGAGTTGGACTCTGAATCAATGGAGTTGAGCGTGGAGGGGCGAGTCTGGCCGTCTGGGTGAAATCGAAAGACGTGCCAGTTTCTGGTGAATCGAAGTGGTTACCCGGGAGGGCCGCCAGGGCCCCGATTCCCAGGTTGCCGGGAGTTAGACTGTGAATTCGTGGAGTCGCGCGTGTGGGGGCCCGACTCGAAATCTTACTCTGTACCTCTGCAGCGACTGCAGCCCAATCGTCAGTAAACCCTTCACGGTGATCTTCCAGAACCCTATGCTCCTGCTGCCTCGTGGCTTTTATGGTCTCGCGAATGTTCTTGGGAATCATAGTCTGTACCTAGTCTGGGCCAGAGGCCCACGTCTGGCGGCCAAAACGATCTTCCGCGTAGAACGTGATCTTAGCATCTGAGCTGGAACGAGAGGACACCGGGTTCGGGGTCAGGCTCACCTACTACGGCCTCCGACTTGAAGTCACATGTTTCATGATGCACCCCCGTTTGCCATGCTTGCAGAGTAAGGCACAGTATGGCACAGGTTAAGCAAACCATGATGCCATTGATGCGACCAAGAAAATCAGGTTCGGAAATCCCAAACATTTTCTTGCCCTTGAGGTACGTTCCCCATATTCCCTCGTGGATGTGGGGAGCGAGAAATCAATTCGTTATTTGCTGGGTCATGTTCATACGCATTAGTTGTGGCCGGGCTCACTACCTAGCACACACTTACCTCATACCCCCTCGGGGAGTACATAAATCTATCGCTCTCAAGCAGGTAGTCCACTCTACGCGCAATCGCGATCGGGCCTTCTGGGAGATCGTACAAATTTCCAATTCGATCCTTTACGTGGAAAACAAACTGGGATATTACTGCAGAGTGCCTCGCGCGTATCTGTCACATTTAGTAAGCACCCCCGGCGGCCTGCGTAATGTTTAAATATCAGCGTCGACTTACTAATTTTAAGCCTGCATGCAATGCTTCAATATTTCCTGCGTCAGATATGTTATCGAGAGGCTTCAGCCAAGATCGGTGGACCTCAAACATCAAAGTAGCAGGTGCTTGAATAGGATTAACAAACAGGGTATACTGGAGTATGAGAGTCTTGGCCCGCGTTATTACGTCTGGGCGGCTCCAAGGGCTATATTTCGCCGTAATTTAGTACCTGGCAAGATGTGCTCCTGTCGTGGCGTACTCGGATTGGCGGGAGGACTCGAGCTTCTGACTGCAGACGTAGTGGCACTGTGGGTGGCCAGCGGCGATGAATGCGGTGGTATAGTAGACGATGTGAATGTCAGTGGAGTGTACGCACTACCTTGGATTCTCTGTCGTCGAGCTGCTGGGGTGCGCCTGACTGGCACTGCCCCCTGAGATCCGGAGGTGGTGGAAACTCGCACAGTCAAAGCCCGGCTCTTTGCTTGTCGTCCTTCCGCAGTTTGTCAGCCGACGAGTCCCTGGCGCAGTGTCGTCATCAGGAATATCATTGTCTTCTGCGTCTGGTTCTGTGTCTGATACAGTTTCATCAGATCTGCGCGAGTTCTGGTACTCATCGCTGCTATCATCGCTGAGACGAACTGTCTCAATTTGTGGTGGTGCGTCAGTCTCTCCCAAATGTTCAGTATACGCCGTTGTCTGTAATGTACTCCTTCTAGTGCGCTTCGTAGGTCGTGATGGAAGATGTCTTGTGATTTGTGGTGGGGAAGATCTCCGACCTGGCGAGAGTGTACCATGTAAGCTGCCTGATTAGGCCGCCAGTATTCGTGTACTATGGGAGCTGCCAGATTCGGTCCGCCGTATTCCTGATCCGGATCCCCTATCCAGTGGTACAGCGTTGTGTCTACGCCCCTACATATTGCCTACTCGTGGAGCCCGGTGGCTGAGTGAATTGCCTTGAGGTTCTCTAGACATGGTGTAATACTGGACGATTGACGAAGGTTTGTTCGGAGAGGATAGCAATTAGGATGTAGAAAATTGTAATGTATCCCGCAGGTTGTGAAGACTAGGGGTTCATTCTTGTTCAATGGAACGCGTCAGGTCTTATACGCTATGTCTTGTGGGGGGGGATCACGTCCTATCACTCGGTATTGAAAGAATCTAGTCAACTGCAAATAGGGGTTTTCTACTTGTTCAACATTATGTTCGAACTCTGGACGAGCTCAGGTATGGTGTTCATCTGGACTCTCATATGAAAAGGTTCGATAGAATCCAAGATGTCGCTAATGAAGGATGCGTCGCTAATGTCCCTGGAGCCTAAGCCAACTAGCCACAAGGAGTATCGATTAGCGACACTAATTCTAGCAAGACTCCCGCCACGCTCTAAGCGGATTAGATATATCGACCTCATCTCCACAAGTCGAATCATCCAGTGAATCTACACCATCTCACTTTTCACGTCATGCATCCCCTGGTTCGGCTGGCGAACGCCAGCCTAGTTATTGACAAAGAATGCGAGGCATGCCCGATCCGGAAAATGGTATCAGATGTTAGCATAAGGGGATGTAAGGATGAGAGAAGCTGAAGCAAGGGCGCACAATGGTATCACTACTCAAGTCCTAACACATACTAGCTACGATTCCCAATCAGAAAATGCAGGACTCCAAAAAGAAAACTACATCGAGTATACAGTAATGTATTTGGGTATTTGGTGTAAAAATAAAAAAAGAATTAAACTCGAATGTAGGAAATCTGAAATTATTTTCCACCCGGGTGACGTCTTCCAGAACGGCGTCTTTCGGGGGTGGATGGAGGGTTTTCTTGGGCGTGCTCAGGACTCAGAGTTGAAGATCCGCGTCCCTGGAGAGTCACGGATGCTGGTAGCTGAGTTGTGGCCAAAGTGGTGGTAGATGGCGGGAGTTGAGAGGGACAGGGATCAGGAATCTGTCTCTCAGGAGTCGAGAAATCGAGGTTGGCAACCGGAGCAGCCTCAGGTGAGACCGAGTGTTCGTCGCCATTCATAGGTCAGGCAGGTGGTGTGTCCTCAGCACCATCGTGCCCTTGAGGTCTCACAGATACGAGCCTGAGATTAGACATGAATTTGGTTGCCCAGGGGTTCACCTGTGCAAATTCCGGGAGTTTTTGGAGCATCTCAGACTCGGAAGGCCCAGATGTACCAGAGCCGTCCACCCCTGACACCCACGCAAATCGATTAGATCTCGCCGGCTCCCTCATTTGCGATGGAATGTTCCTCCGAGTCTGGCGTCTTGATGGGCCCGCGACTCCCGGTGACTGGTCCTACATCCGCAATTAGCTATCCTGTCTTGACCTGTGTGCCAGTTCAGTTTCGATACTTACATCACCGTCCTCCACAATGATAACGCCACCACCGGAAGGCACCCGAGTTGCTCCCTCCAGCTCGGCCAGTAGCCATTCATCCTTGTCAATCCAGACCTCCTCCTCCTGCATCTCCCGCATCGCATATTCTGCACCTGCCGCGTCATCCCAGACCTCGCGGTCCACAAAGGGGTACCTCCCATTGGGAGGCTCGGGGGTCTCATCCGGGTCCTCTCCATCTTCCGGAGGTGACTTAAGAACAATGAGGTTGAGGGGATCGTTGCTAGAGTTCGTTACGGGGCGGACAGGGCCCTGAAAAACGCGGGCCCCCGGCCCTTTTCCCCGCCCCGCCCCACTCAACGGCCTGGGGCGGGGTGTCTTTTTCGGCATTCCCTGCCCCTGTCCCCGCTCAGGCCCCCGCCCCACCCATACCCCAGACGG
>Ga0307513_10008253_pt1 | contig 13355 bp, 9 predicted proteins | sample 15_EM_MG_FD_202174 | JGI IMG/M metagenome (GOLD analysis project Ga0307513, IMG submission 202174) | Populus trichocarpa ectomycorrhiza microbial communities from riparian zone in the Pacific Northwest, United States - 15_EM | ecosystem: Host-associated > Plants > Roots > Unclassified | place...
GCAGGGAACACAGGGGGCCGGGGTCACCTCGACGTGCCGGCCGATGAGCGAGGACTCGATACGGCCCACCCCGGCGATGGACGAGTCGCGCAGCACGATGGAGAACTCCAGCTCGCTGTCGGTGATCCGGCAGTTCTCCGCGAGGGAGGTAAACGGCCCGACGTAGGAGTCGCTGACGACGGTTCCGGCGCCGATGACGACGGGTCCGACGATGCGGGAGCGGGTGATGCTCGCGCCCTCCTCGATCACCACACGCCCTATGGTCTCGGACGCGTCGTCCACCTCGCCGTCGATCCGCCGCTCCAGGCCCTCCAGGACCATGCGGTTGACCTCCAGCATGTCGGTGACGTTCCCCGTGTCCTTCCAGTAGCCCTTGATGAGCGTGGATCGTACGTCGGACCGGGCGTCGATGAGGTGCTGGATGGCGTGGGTGATCTCCAACTCGCCGCGCCAGGACGGGCGGATGGCGCGTACGGCGTCGTGGATCGCCGGGGTGAAGAGGTACACGCCGACGAGCGCGAGGTCGCTCTTGGGATGCTCGGGCTTCTCCTCCAGGCCGATGACCTGGCCGTCCGCGTCGAGTTCGGCGACGCCGAAGGAGCGCGGGTCGGGGACCTGGGTGAGCAGGATCTGGGCGTCCGGGCGCAGTCCGCGGAACTCGTCGACGAGGGCGCTGATGCCGCCGACGATGAAGTTGTCGCCGAGATACATGACGAAGTCGTCGTCACCGAGGAAGTCCCGCGCGATGAGCACCGCGTGGGCCAGGCCCAGGGGCTTCTCCTGCGGGATGTAGGTGACCTTCAGGCCGAACTTCGATCCGTCGCCGACCGCTTCCTCGATCTCGGCCGCGGTGTCACCGACGATCATGCCGACCTCGGTGATGCCCGCGTCGGCGAGGGATTCCAGGCCGTAGAACAGCACGGGTTTGTTGGCCACGGGCACGAGCTGCTTCGCCGAGGTATGGGTGATCGGCCGAAGCCGCGTGCCGGCGCCGCCGGAGAGCACGAGAGCCTTCATCCGTTCACCCTAGCTTCGATTTCCCGGGACGTAATATCCGGTGCCTCTGGGTGACCGGTACGGGTGCCCGTCAGGGCTCCAGTGCGATCTCGCTCCACACCTGTTTGCCGCCGCTGACGGGGACGGTGCCCCAGGCCGCCGACATGGCCTCGACCAGGAGCATGCCCCGGCCGCCGGTGGCCTCCCAGCCGAGGTTCGTGGGCCGGATCGGGGTGCGGGGCGAGTTGTCGGCGACGGCGACGCGCAGCCGGCCGTTGAAGAGGGTGAGGTCGAGCCGGACCTGGCCGTCGGTGTGCACGAGGGCGTTGGTGACCAGTTCGGAGACGACGAGGAGCACGGTGTCCATGTTCTCCTGGATGTTCTCCTGGATCCCCGCCTCGCCGGTCGCGCCCCAGGTGCGCAGGGTGCGCCGGGAGAAGCGGCGGGCGTGCCGGACCGCCTCGGGCACCCGCCACACGGTCCAGCTCTCGCGCAGCGGGCGCTTCTCCATGCCGTCGTAGCGCAGCAGGAGCAGGGCGACGTCGTCGTTGCGGTTGGCGCCCGCGAGCAGGGCGTCGGCGACCAGGCCGAGGTGGACGGGATCGGCGGCGGCGAGGTCGCTCGCGAGGGCGTTGAGGCCGTCCTCGACGTCGATCTCCGCGGACTCGACGAGGCCGTCGGTGGTGAGGGCGAGCAGGGTGCCGGGCTGGAGGCGCAGCATGCTCATCGGGAAGTCGGCCCGGGGCAGCACACCGAGCGGGGGTCCCACGTCGGACTCGACGACCTCGGTGGTGCCGTCGGGGTGGCGGACGACCGGGGGGAGGTGTCCGGCGCGGACGTACCAGGCGGTGCCCTCCTCCATGTCGACCTCGACATAGCAGCAGGTGGCGAAGAGGTCGGTCTCCATGTCGGCGAGGAGCCGGTTGGAGTGGGACACGACGACGTCGGGCGGGTGGCCCTCGACGGCGTAGGCGCGCAGGGCGGTGCGCATCTGGCCCATGAGGGTGGCGGCGCTCGCGTTGTGGCCCTGGACGTCGCCGATGACGAGGGCGACGTGGTTGTCGGGGAGCGGGATCACGTCGTACCAGTCGCCGCCCACCTCCAGGCCCTCGGTGGTCGGCAGGTAGCGGGCCTCGGCGACCCCGCCGGGCAGTTTGGGCAGGCGGCGGGGCAGCAGGGAGCGCTGGAGCATGCCGACGAGTTCGTGTTCGGCGTCGAAGGCGTGGGCGCGGGTCAGGGCCTGGCCGGCGAGGCCCGCGGCGGCGGTGAGCAGGGCGCGTTCGTCGGTGCCGAACTCGTGCGGGCTGTCCCAGCCGATCAGGCAGAGGCCCGCCATCCGGCCGCCGGCGGGCAGCGGCAGTACGGCGAGACCGCCGGGGCCCACGCCGTCGAGCGCGGGTTCCATCTCGGTGCCCGCGGGCCAGATGGCGGAGCGGCCCTCGCGCAGGGCGGCGGCCAGCGTGGGCATGGAGCGCACCGGCGACTCGGGCCACTCGGAGCGCCATTCGAGGCGCCACGACTCGGGCCAGGCCTCGGGTTCGGGCGGGTCGAGGACGGTGACGACGAGCCGGTCGTTCTCCAGCTCGGCGAGGGCGATGCGGTCGGCCCGCAGCGGCTCGCGCAGCGCGGTGACGACGGCCTGGCTGACGTCACGGACGGTCCCGGCGGTGGCCAGGGCGGCGGCGAGGCGCTGGACGCGGGCCACGTCGGTGACGCCGGAGCGCAGGGTGGAGGCGTCTCCGACGGTGCCCACGAGCCGGGCGGGCCGGCCCTCCCCGCCGGTCACGAGCCGTCCGCGCAGCCTGAGCCATCTGGGCGGGCCGGCGGGCTGGAGCACCCGGAACTCCAGCTCGCGGTCGCCGATGGACATGTGGTCGGCCTCGACGACGGACATCAGGGAGGGCAGGTCCTCGGGCACGGTCAGACCGAGCAGCGTCTCGACTTTTCCATCGAAGTCGGTCCGGTCGAGCGCGAACAGTTCGAGGAGTTCGTCGCCGACCTCGACGCGCCCGGTGTCCATGGCGAGGCTGAAGGCGTTGGCGGGAAGTTCGCCTTGGTCCCCGGTGGCGATCGGGGCGGGCCAGGCGACGGCGTCGGCGAGCAGGACGAGACAGTCCCGGGCGTCGTCGTCGAAGCCGCCGGGACTCTCCGTCACGGCGAGCAGACAGCCGCCGTCACCGACGGCGGCCCCCGCGCGGACGGGCAGGGCGGCCAGGTGGACGTCGGCGGTCGGCATCCGCCGTGACTCGGCGCAGTCGGCGAGCTCGCCGGGGCCGAGCCATACCGTCTGGCCGGTGCGATGAGCCTCGGCGGCGGGCGATCCACCGGCCACCGCGTAGCTGTCCCGCAGGCCGTACAGCGTGCGGGGCACACCGGCGGACTCGACGAGACACAGCAGATCACCGCCATCACCAGGGGTGTACACGGCGGCGGTGACCACATCCGCGAAGACGAGCGCCTGTTCGAGGACGCGGCGCAGGTACTCGCGGGGGTCGAGGTCGGCGGGGAGGGTCTTGAGGGCAAGTTCGGCACGCAGCGTTCTCGTTCCGCGTCTCGCGTCCTCACTGACCACGTCGTCATTACAGCGCGTATGGGGCTCCGGCGCAGCCCCTGTGCCGTTCCGACGCGCCACGGGTCCCTCCGGTCCGCGCCCACGCCCGCCCGTACGCGTCCCGCACGGGGGCCTCGCGACAGCCGTGACTATCGATGCACTGTTCGAGACGGCGCGTGGTGCGGCCCTGGTTTCCTCGCCCCCGCCGCCCCTACCCGTCCCATCCCTGGGGGCTGCGCCCCCGAACCCCCACTCCGGCCCTGAACGGGCCTTGTCCTCAAACGCCGGACGGGCTGGAAATGCGGGCCGGTGCTGAAAGGTCAAGCCCCGTCCGGCGTTCGAGGACAAGGCCCGCTCAGCCCACCCTCTTCTCCACCCACCCTTGCCTGCCCACCCTTCTCCCCGCCCCGCCACCCCCGCCGCTTCCGCAGCACAGACGGTGCCTCTTCAGCACCGGCCGGGCATTCCAGCCCGTCCGGCGCTTGAGGACAAGCGCGTCCAGCGCGAGCTTTTCCCCACCCACCCCACCGCACTTCACCACCGGCCCGCACCACCCACTCAGCCTGTCCGGCGATTGAGGACAAGGCCGTTCAGGCCGAGCTTTTTTGCCCACCCACCCCGCCGCACCCTCCACCACAGCCCCCGGGCCCACCCAGCCCGTCCGGCGCTTGAGGACGAGGCCGTTCAGCCGACAGCGGGGGTCTGGGGGCGGCAGCCCCCAGGGATGGGACGGGTAGGGGCGGCGGGGGCGAAACTCCCCTAACATGCGCCAAGTCGCACGCCAGTTCCCACCACCCCGACGAGGAGCCCCCCGCTCGTGGCCATACCCCCGCCCCCTGGACCCGGCCAGCCACAACACCCCCAGTACCCCCAGCACCCCCAGGGGCCCTACCCCTCCCACCAGGCCCCCTACGCCCCCTGGGCCCAGGGCTACTCCCCGTACAACCAGCCCACCCCCGTCAACGGCGTAGCCATCGCCTCCCTCGTGCTCGGCATCCTCTGCTTCCTGCCCGCCCTCGGCCTCGTCCTCGGCATCATCGCCCTCGTACAGATCCGCAAGAAGGGCGAGCGCGGCAAGGGCATGGCGGTCGCCGGGTCCGTGCTGTCGACCGTCGGACTCGCCCTCTGGGCGCTGCTCCTCGGCACCGGAGGCCTGTCCGACGCCTGGGACGGCTTCAAGGACGCCGCGAAGGAGAACAACAGCACCTTCTCCCTCGCCAAGGGCGACTGCTTCAACTCCCTGGACGGCTCCCTGGAGGGCTACGCCTACGACGTCGACACCGTGCCCTGCTCCGAAGCCCACGACGGCGAGGTGTTCGCCAGTTTCCAGCTCCCGGCCGGCTCCTACCCGGGCGACGACCGCGTCACCGAGATCGCCGACGACAAGTGCTATGCCCTTGAGGACAGTTACGCGATGGACGCCTGGGCCGTGCCCGACGACGTCGACGTCTACTACCTCACCCCGACCAGCCAGAGCTGGCGCCTCGACGACCACGAGGTCACCTGCGTCTTCGGCAGCGTCGACACGAACGGCACCCTCACCGGCTCGCTGCGCAAGGACGCGACGACGCTCGACGCCGACCAGCTGACGTATCTGAAGTCGGCCCAGGTCCTCAACAAGGCGATGGACTCGGCGCCCGCGGAGGAGTACGTCGAGGACGACCTGCCGGGGCACAAGGAGTGGGCAGGGCGGATGACGGACGCGCTCGACGAGCAGATCCGCCTGCTCACCGGGCACCGGTTCGCCGCCAAGGCCACGCCCGACGTCGACTCACTCGTGACCAACCTGCGCAGTGCCCGCGCGGAGTGGGCCAAGGCGGCCGGGGCCACCGACGTGGACACCTTCTACGACCACTACGACACCGGCTACACGCTGCTCGACGCCGAGCACACGGTCACCGTGCGCCAGGCGCTGGGGCTCGCGACGACCCCGCCCGAGTACGACCCGGAGGGCGGCAGTGGCGACGGCGGCGACGGTGGCGACGGCAGCGGGGACACCGGGATCCAGGTGTGACGATCGGCGTACGCCGGCGGCCGGAGCGGGGAGAAGGTGCTTGGGCAACGCGACTGCGCAGGGCCTGAGCGGGCACTCGCTCCATGCCTTCCGATGACGTAAGTCATCACATCGAGTGATTCCCTGGCCTTTGCTTGCATGTCGCAACCCATGGTTGCCAGGCTGTTGCTGTCTGTACAACCTGATGGGAGCGGCCCGTGACATTCGGTGAGCAGCCGGCCTACCTGCGTGTCGCGGGTGATCTACGACAGAAGATCGTCGACGGTTCGCTGCCACCACACACCCGCCTCCCCTCCCAGGCCAGGATCAGGGAGGAGTACGGCGTCTCGGACACGGTCGCGCTGGAGGCGCGCAAGGTGCTCATGGCCGAGGGCCTGGTCGAGGGCCGCTCCGGGTCGGGCACGTATGTGCGTGAGCGTCCCGTGCCGCGCCGGATCGCCCGCTCCGGCTTCCGTCCGGACGGCGGCGCGACACCGTTCCGCCAGGAGCAGTCCGACGTGGAGGCGCGCGGCACCTGGGAGTCCAGCAGCGCGCAGACCGAGGCGAGCGCTGCCATCGCCGAGCGGCTCTCTCTGCGGCCAGGCGACCGCGTGATGTGCACGAAGTACGTCTTCCGGGACGCCGGCGAGGTGATGATGCTGTCCACCTCCTGGGAGCCCCTCGCGGTCACCGGCCGTACGCCGGTGATGCTGCCCGAGGAGGGCCCGCTCGGCGGGATGGGCGTCGTCGAGCGCATGGCGGCCATCGACGTGATCGTGGACAACGTCACGGAGGAGGTCGGCGCCCGCCCCGGCCTCGCCGAGGAACTGCAGGCGCTGGGCGGTGTCCCCGGGCATGTGGTGCTCGTCGTGCACCGTACGTACTACGCCTCGGGGCGCCCGGTCGAGACGGCCGACGTCGTGATCCCCGCGGACCGCTACCGGGTCGCTTACCACCTGCCCGTGAAGTAACCCACACGCAGGGGCGGTTGACTTCCCGAACGCTCCCCCCTTCACAGCCGCCCCGCCAACCACCGCCGCCCGCCGGGCCGTTGGATTCTGGCCGTTCTCGCAGGTCGCCCTATGGGGCACGGTGTGCCGCTGACCGGACACACCGTGCCCTTTCGACGGCGCGTTCGATGTCACGCGCCCCCTGGGCCCTGGCCGGTTGCGTACCTCTTTGTGAAATTCCGTATTCGCTGCGTGAAGGTTAGGCGTAGGGTCGGGCATATGCGGATTGCGGTTTCGTTAGCGGGCGGGGCGCGGCGCAAGCCGGGGGCGGGAAGTGGAGGGGCTCCATGAGCGACGGGACGATCACTCTTCCCTGGCTCGTCATAAGGCAGGACGACAACGGCAATCGCTACCGCGTGGGCCGGTACGCGACCCGTGCGGAAGCCCAGAAGATCGCCGACAGTCTCGACGACCGCGGCCACAAGCAGCTCTACTGGGTCGAACGGATCGGGCAGAACGGAACCAGGTGATCCGGCGGGCCGGACAGCCGGGGTGCCGGGTGACTCGGCTCCCGTAGGCTCCGGCCCATGACGGAACGGACACCTCAGGCTGCGCGGATCGTCGTGGTGGGCGCTGCCCTGCTGCGCGACGGACGCCTCCTCGCCGCCCGCCGCAGCGCACCCCCCGAACTGGCCGGCCGTTGGGAACTGCCCGGCGGCAAGGTCGAACCCGGTGAGGAGCCCGAGGGTGCCCTGGTGCGCGAACTGCGTGAGGAACTGGGTGTCGACGCGGAACCCGTCGAGCGCATCCCGGGGGAGTGGCCCCTGAAGTCGCCGTACGTCCTGTGGGTCTGGACCGCGCGGCTCCCGGACGGCTCGGCCGAGCCGAAGCCCCTCCAGGACCACGACGAACTGCGCTGGCTGACCCCGGCCGAGATCTGGGACGTGGACTGGCTGGATCAGGACGTACCGGCGGTCCGGGAAGCGGTCTCCCGGCTGGGCTGACGCCGACGGGGGTGTCGACGGGGGCGCCGCCGGGGCATGCAGGCGTGGGCGGCGCCGAGGGTGTGGAGGCGTGGACGGCGGTGAAGGCGCCCGGTGCGTGCACCCCGTACGCCGTTCGTGCCACAGTGCGCCCTTGGAGGCGGTACTGGGCTCCGGATATCGGGTATGTGCCCATTAACCCCACGAAACCGGACATGGGTGGGTCGCTGGGCTGGGAAGTGATCGGCGTGATCGACACCGAAGGCGACTGCGCCGAGTGGAACTTTCCCGCGGAGCCCGGTGCCGTGCGCGGAGCCCGTACGGTCGTGCGCGGACAGTTGCGCAGCTGGGGGCTCGACGCCCTCGGTGACATCGCCGTCCTGCTGGTCAGTGAGCTGGTGACCAACTCCCTGAGGCATGCCACGGGTCCCATCGGCGTACGGCTGGTGCGGCCCGCCGGGGCCCCCGCCACGCTCCTGGTCGAGGTCTCCGATCCCCTGCCCGACCTGCCCTGTGAGCGTGCCGCCCGGCCCGACGAGGAGGGCGGCCGGGGGCTCCAGCTGGTCGCCCACTCGTCCAGCCGCTGGGGCACCCGCCCCGCCGACGCGGGCAAGACGGTGTGGTTCGAGCTGTCGGTACCGGGCTGAGCGCGGGCGGAGCGAGCCCGTGTACGGAGAGCGACGAACCGTGCGCCGGGGTGAATGGTGGCTGTACGTCCGCCCTTGAGCTGTCGACCTTGTGGTTCAGGCCACTGGCAGTTGTCGTCGATCGGGGTTCGACGGGTGCTCCCCTGGTTAGAAGACTGGGAGTGTTGTCGCGGGCCGGTCCGAAAAGCATCGGGATCGTCCTGTGATCGTGAACACCGTGTTGTGGGGCGCCGTAGTGCTGGATACTGCGGGCAGCCGCCCCCGGTGACTGGTGCCGGACGCGGTGAGCTGGAGGGGACGGTTCGCGTGAGCGAGATACCAGCGAAGGCCACGGAGTCCAAGGACCCGTCGGGCGGCGCGAGTGCGGGGGTCGCGGGTGATGCCGCGGCCGGCGCGCCACGTCGTGCGACGGGCGTCAGGAGTTCTGGCGGCGGTGACGCGATACGCGATGCGACACGTGAAACCACGCGTGGCACCATGGGCGGGCCGGTGCGCGATGCGACACGTGACACCGTGCAGGACCACGCGCGTGACGTGACAGGTGACCCCATGTGGCAGAGCAGCCCACCCGGCTCGATCTACGACTACATCAAGGTGGCGTCGTTCTCCATCGGCCCCGACGGCCTCGTCGACCAGTGGAGCCTGCGCGCCGAGAAGATCTTCGGCATCCCCGCCGGGCGGGCCGTGGGCATGGACCCCATCGAGGCCTTCATCGACCCCGATCTGCGCGAGCGCGGCCAGCGGAAGATGGCGGAGATCCTCGACGGCCGGGAGTGGACCGGAGTCGTCCCGTTCCGCGTCCGTGAGCCCCAGCCGGGTGCGGACGGCCCCCGGGAGGGCCTCGCCGAGGTCTATGTGATGCCGACGCGGACGGAGGAGGGCGAGAAGGCCGCCGTCTGCATCGTCGTCGATGTCCGGACGCTGCGCCAGATCGAGACCGACCTCGCCGCCTCGCAGGCGATATTCGGACAATCTCCGTTCGGCTTTCTGCTGATCGACACCGATCTCCGCATCCGGCGCGCCAACGAGCGCTTCGCCTCGATCTACGGCGGCACGGTCGACGACCACCGGGGCCGCGGTGTCTACGACTACCTGCGCTCTCCCGAGGCCGAGCGGGTCTCCGCGACGCTGCGCCGGGTCCTGGAGACCGGCGACTCGATCACGGACATGCACATCACCGGCTTCGTGCCCGGCTCCGACGAGCGCCGGCACTGGTCGGTCAACCTGTACCGCGTGCACAGCGGCACCGGCCGCCCCATCGGTGTCGCCTGGCTCGCCCTCGACATCACCGCCCGCCGCGCCGCCGCCCGCGAGGCCGCCGCCGCACGGCGCAATCTCGCCCTTCTGAACGAGGCCGGCTCCCGCATCGGGAACTCCCTGGACCTGGAAACGACCGCGCGCGAACTCCTCGACGTCGTCGTCCCCGGCTTCTGCGACCTCGCGACCGTCGACCTGTACCAGGGGCTGCTGGCCGGCGACGAGACCCCGCCCGGGCTCGCCGACGGCAGCGCCGAACTGCGCCGCGTCGCTTACGCCAGCGCCGTCTCCGACGCGCCCTTCGCCGGCGGCAAGGCACCCGTCGCGGTCGGCGCCGTCCACCACTTCCCGTTCAACTCGCCCTGCGCGGACGCCCTGCGCACCGCCCGCCCGCAACTCGTCCCCGCCGAGGACAACGGCGCCATCCAGTCCACCCTGGCCGTCCCGATGGTCGCCCACGACACCGTCGTGGGCCTCGCGCAGTTCTCCCGTACGAAGGGCAGCGAGCCGTTCGGGGAGCGGGACCGGGCGCTGGCCTGGGAGTTGGCCGCGCGGGCCGCCGTCTGTATCGACAACGCCCGCCTGTACCGGCGTGAACACGAACGCGCCCTGATCCTCCAGCGCTCCCTCCTCCCCCCGGGCGACCCGGAGGCCTCGGGCCTCGACATCGCCTGCCGTTACCTGCCCGGCAACGCGGCGACCGAGGTCGGCGGCGACTGGTTCGACGTCATCGAACTTCCCGGCAACCGCACCGCGTTGGTGGTCGGCGACGTGATGGGACGGGGGCTGCGCGCCGCCGTCGCCATGGGTGAACTCCGCACGGCGGTCCGCACCCTGGCCCTGCTCGACCTCGAACCGGCGGAAGTGCTCTCCGCGTTGGACGAGATCGCGCGCGGCCTCGGCACCCCCGGCGGCGTCCAGCAGGCCACCCGCGCCGCCCGCCAGCCCCGCGACGCCGACCTCTCCGAGGTGTACCTCGCGACCTGCATCTACGCGGTCTACGACTCCGTGACCCGCAGGTGCACCTTCGCCAACGCCGGCCATCTGCCGCCCGTCCTCCTCGAACCGGGCGAGGACGCGCTGATGCTCGACGTGCCGCCGGGCATGCCGCTCGGCGTCGGCGGGGAGCCCTTCGAGGAGGTCGAGGTCGAACTACCCGAAGGCTCCCTGTTGGCGCTCTACACGGATGGACTGGTCGAATCGCGCGACCACCCCCTCGACGAGGGCCTGCAAGCCTTCGTGGGCGCCCTCAGCGACCCCTCCCAGCCGCTGGAGGACGTCTGCGACCACGTCCTCACCACCCTCGACACCCACCACGGCGAGGACGACATCGCCCTGCTGCTGGCACGTGTCCAGGGGCTGCCCGCCGACTCCGTCGGCGACTGGGTCCTGCCGCGCGAACCGCGCAGCGTGGGCCGCGCCCGTGAGTACACGCGCACCCAGCTCACCGCGTGGGGCCTCGAACCCCTCATCGACACCACGGAGTTGCTGGTCAGCGAGCTGGTCACCAACGCCCTGCGCTACGGCGAGGGCGAGATCCGGCTCCGCCTGCTGCTCGACCGCATGCTGGTGTGCGAGGTCTGGGACGCGGGCCTGGTCCAGCCGCGTCGCCGCCGCGCCCGCGACACGGACGAGGGCGGACGCGGCCTCCAGCTGGTCGGCCTCCTCAGCGCGGCATGGGGCTCCCGCAGGACCCCCCGGGGGAAGACGGTGTGGTTCGAGCTGCCGCTCCCCGACGGGGGAACGGTCCTCGCGGACCCGGCGGAGGCGCTGCTGAGTCTGTTCTGACGGACAGACGCGCGCTTACGGAGTTCACGGAGAGTTCTTACGGGGCGCTGGGCGGGGTGTCCGCTAGGTGGGCGCCTACTGTCCTGTCTCGGTGTGTTGTCGTGCGGCTGCGGGCCCGTTGTGGCTGGTCGCGCAGTTCCCCGCGCCCCTTTGGGGTGCGCCCCTTCAGGGCGCTACCCCCCGTCGTGCCCGCGTTGCAGGGCCGCCGAATGACCCTGGTGCGCCGCCGGTCAGTGCTTCCGCCTGGGCGTCCGGTAGGTCGCCGAGGAGGATTCCGCCCAGGACTGCTCCGGCGATGCCGTTCGTGTGTTCGGGGCGGCCGCCGTAAGGGTTTCCGTGGGCGCGGATGTCACGTTCGGCCAGGTCTCGGGCCTGGCGGGCGAAGGTGTCGGCCTCTGTCGGGTCCCGGTCCAGGAGGCGGCGGGCCTCCGCGAGGCGGGTGCGGGCCTCGGCGGCCACCGCGCCCCGGTGGGTGCCGATCAGGGCGTCCGCGTTGGCGGTGGTCCCGCGTGCGACGAGCCGTATGGCGGCGGGGGCCGCCCCAAGCGGGGCGGACACCTCAGCGACCCGGCGCAGGGCCTCCAGGGGGTCGTAGGGCCCGGCGGCGGCCTCTTCCCGTACGGCGGCCAGCGTGGCCTCGGCTCGCCGGACATGTCCCTCGTCCGCCAGCCGCTCCCGTGCCTCCACTACCGCTGCCTCCGCCTCGTCCAGGGCCTCCGGTACCGCCTGTGCGGCGGCGGCCAGTGTGGACGCGAGGCGGTCGACGCCGTCCACGAACACCTCGGCCTGGGCGATCGCGCCCTCGGCGGCGCGCAGATGCAGCACCGCCCGGTCCGTGTCGCCCAAGTCGGCCGACTGGCGGGCCCTGTTGAGACCCGTCGTTGCGAACACCAGGCGGTCCTTGGCCTGTTCGACCTGGGCGGAGGCGGAGAAGGACGCGGTGGGCGCGTACCGCTCAGCCAGGTCGGCCAGGGTCGATCCGGCGGCTCCCGTACGGCCGTTCAGCTCGCGGAAGCGGACCTCGGCGTGTCTCAGGGCGCCGCTCATGTCCTGTTCCAGGGCGCGCAGTTGGTCGAAGCCGGCGGCCTCCGCGTCCAGTCGCCGGCCCGCGTCCACACACCGCGCGACGATCTCGTCGAGGGTGTCCCGGGAGGCGTCCGCCGGGTTGTCGTCGTACGCCTGGCGCAGTTGGAAGGCGGCCGACAGTTCGGTCTCCGCGTAGCGCACGGCCTCCGTGAAGGGCGCGACCGCCTCGGCCCCGAACAGCCCCTCCACGAAACCGAGTTCCTCACGGCTGGTGCGTACGCAGTCGTCGGCCGTGACCAGCGATCTGCGGGCCTGCCGGTCGAGTTCGGGGGCGGGCGGCGGTGTCCCGCCCGTGGCCGGGACAGCGGGAGCCGTACGGTTGCGGCGTCTGCGGCGGGCGTAGCCGTACGCGGCCACCGCGATCGCCGTACCTGCCGCCACCAGGGGCAGGACCAGATCGCCGGTGGAGGTCTCCTCCTCCTGGGCCGCGGTACCGGGCGCGCTGCCGACCGCCGACACGGGCACCTCGTGACGCTCGTGGCCCTCGTGGCCCGCCGTCACCCCGGGCAGCACCAGCCACATCACCCCGATCGCCCCGCCCAGGGCGGTATGCGCCAGGCGCACGGGTATGTGGGACGCGGCTCGCCGTGGCCGGCCCCTGGTAAGGGAGGGCGTCACATTTGCGAGCGTATGGGGATGATCGCGGTACCGCGACCGGGACGGGGCAGGGGTGGCGGGAGGGGGAGAATGGGTAAGCTCCCGTAGACGTGTTCGAAGGGGGCGGGGGATGTACGGGTACCTGTTGGGGACGGCCGCGCTGATGGCGAGCGGACTGGTCGTGTGCGGTGCGGTGGCGGTCAGAACCGGCTGGGTGCTGCCGTGGCAGCGGCGTCGTGTCGTGCGCCCCGAATTGTGGGGCTACGGACTGATGCTCTTCGGCGCGGGGCTGCTCGTGCAGATGGCGTACTCGGCGGTGGACACGCTCGGCAACTCGGAGACCCTCGACGCCGCCGCCTTCATCACCGGCCTGCTGCTCATGGTCGCGGGCGCCTGGCTCCAGCTGCTGTCCACGCGCCCGCGCGTCGACGCGTGACCGGCGCGACCCGCCGGGCACTCACCACCGCCGACCTCGCCCCCCTCACCCGAGCAGCCCTCGGCCCGGCC
>Ga0307513_10008254_pt1 | contig 13354 bp, 11 predicted proteins | sample 15_EM_MG_FD_202174 | JGI IMG/M metagenome (GOLD analysis project Ga0307513, IMG submission 202174) | Populus trichocarpa ectomycorrhiza microbial communities from riparian zone in the Pacific Northwest, United States - 15_EM | ecosystem: Host-associated > Plants > Roots > Unclassified | place...
AAAATGCCGTTCGACGCTGCAAAGTTGGCCAAACTCCAGGCGCAGGCGGCCCAGAGTCGAATCGGTGCGTATGGGGAGGTCGTCGTTATTCTCGACGACACAAAAGCTAGCACCTACTACCACTCCCATTATTCATTATTCGAACTGCACGCTGACGTACCCTCCCTTTTCTCCCCATTTCTTGCGATTACGACGGCGCTTTTCGCCGTCGCCAACTCAATCTATTTCTTATGAACTCGTCTAATAACACCTCACGTGACGTGCTTGTGCTGGATACCTTTGCTCGACGTAACCGCTGCTCCATCGTCACCGTTTATGCCCCACCCTCTGGCCCATGTCGCACAGGCGGCAAAGGGACTGTACGGCGCAAGGTGGTAAAATCGACCAAGGCGTCAGGAGGACAGGACGACCGTAAGCTCCAGGCGGCCCTCAAGAAGCTCAACATGCAGCCCATTTCAGGCGTCGAGGAACTCAACATGTTCCGCGAAGATGGAAGTGTCTTGCATTTTAGCGCTCCAAAGGGTGTGTGTTATTGTTCCTTGTTCCATGTTGCGCGCCCTCATGGGCTGTGGAAGTCTATGAACGAGGGACGATGTTTTGATTGGGGGCGGTGGAAGTGCTGTACTGATGACCCTCTCTTCTGGTGATCCCATTCATACAGTCCATGGAGCGCTATCTGCCAACACGTTTGCCGTCTATGGGACCGGACAAAACAAGGAGTTGACCGAGCTTGTACCGGGGATCCTGAACCAGCTTGGACCCGACTCGCTCGCATCACTCCGGAAGCTGGCAGAGTCCTACCAGGCGATACAGCAGCAAGGTACTGCACGAGCAGGCGCTGGCGGTGCTGCGGGAGGGGTGGAAGACGATGACGACGATGTACCAGACCTCGTGGAAAGCTTTGACGTTCCTGACGGTGCTGCTGGCGAGAAGAAGGAGGAGGAGAAGGCGGAAGAGAAGAAAGTTGGCCTTGAGGAGATGGATTAGGTGGCCGAGTTGCCTACTGCCGCCTAATTCCGGTAGTTGCTTGATATTGAGGAGCATGCAAGGAAGAAGCGGAGCGAGATGGGAGCTGTGCTAAATCTTGAAACTCGCCGGAGAGGCGGAGAGGTCATGTATGTGTTGCTACGGAAAAACAAGAGCTCCAATTTGTAGCCTGAGTGGTTGTACTAGTTTGTGTTGGAGGCAGAGGGAAACATAGCAGCTCGCCATCTGGCCGTTGGTCCCACTTGGAATCAGACTTCTTGCCGCTCGTGGTCACTTGAACCGAATCGACACAAATACGCCACCAACCTCGAACACAACAGGCACTGTAGTACGACGACAACGACGATCACCTCCCCTCGACGGCGACAACACCGACGACGATGAAGTCTCTTCGCCGCTCGCTTCATAGGGACCCAAGCCAACCGCCCACGTCCATCTCTGGCCCCGTGCTCCCCGCATTGAGCAAGCCACTGTCTGCGATTGTGCCCCCGAAGAAGGTCATCCGTGCACTCGAGAGTTACCGATCTACCAACCCCCAGGAGTTGTCTTTCCAAAAGGGCGACTTTTTCCACGTCCTCCGTGACACGAACCCTCAGGATCTATATTTCGAGGCGAACAATCCCCTCACAGGCGCACGGGGACTGGTCCCAAAGCGCCTCTTCGAGGAATTCTCAAAGAGCAATGCGGCTCAGTGAGTGTTTCTCCATGACTTTCACTGCCGCTGCTCCTCGTGCAGCGTACTCTATAAGAGCACGACCAGGCTGTTGGCTCGTCTCCCATAGCCTGTAGTCTCTCATCCTGTCATGGCCCGGCCTCCTCCGCCCTTGTCTGCGGAACGTCCAACGGCCCCCGCGTGCCGTCTCTACCTCCCATGGATGCATGTACCATCTATGAATGCGTAGTCTACAGGATGATCTAGCTATTCCACGTCGCTAACTGTTCCTCGCCACTTGCATGTCCATTTCCAGCACAATGCATTGCCAAGATTTATTTGGTCTTGGAGCCCTCAGTAATGAAATTGCTGACCACCAAACCTCTGCAGGCAACGCATATCCACACCTGTAGGTATGGGCATCCGTGTCCAATCTGGTGCACTCTCTCCGGCCTCGTCCCAAGGCTCTGATCCTCGGTCGCCCAAGCCCTCCGTCTACTATGCAGTCGTCATGCATGATTTCATGGCAGAACGCCCAGACGAGCTTGACGCAAAAGCAGGCGATATGATATCTGTCGTCGCCCAGTCGAACCGCGAGTGGTTCGTGGCAAAACCAATCGGTCGCCTCGGCGGGCCCGGTTTGATTCCCGTCTCATTTGTAGAGGTCCGAGACCCTGCCACAGGGAGTGCCATCGCAGACATAGATGTGATGATTGACCGCGGTGAAATCCCGCGAGTCGAGGAATGGAAGCAGGCGACGATGAATTACAAGGCGAGGAGTATACCTCTGGGGAAAATTGAAGACGATGTGCAAGTCGTCAATTCTCAATTCCAAAACATGACCATGCAATCCCCAGTACGAGAGAACCCGCCCAGAGGCTTCTCCCCTGGACCCCAACCCGATCGTGCGGCTTCTTCGGTGCAACAATACCCGCCGAACGGGTACCAACCCGCGCCTCCCAGCGGACAGGGACCGTTTGACGACAATGTTGTGGACTTTGACCGGCTGGAGCATGTCCGGCCATTACCAACAGGAACCCTCATTCGTGCAGAAGTATCCTCCTTTCACCAGGAAGACGGCGATTACCATTACCGCATCAACGCGACTTTCCGACCCGATCCTCCGTCCACTCCCCCTAGCCCTTTCGACCCCGCTCCACTCATGGCCCGCGAACTCACCCTCTTCCGTGTCTATGAAGATTTCTACGTCTTCCAGATCAAATTGCTCGAGGCATTCCCAATAGAAGCTGGCCGTGATCCTGACCGGCCAAATGAACCTCCGGAGGAAGACGACGAAGAGGCTGCTAGGAGGCGTATATTACCGTATATGCCCGGACCACAAGACGACGTAGATGATGTGATCGCCGACTCGCGAAGAGGGGATTTGGATGTCTATCTGCAGGAGTTGGTCGCGCTGCGGAGTATTGGGGGGGAGTATGTTCTACGGTGCGATTTAGTACGAAAGTTCTTCGCTGCGAGGGACCGTGATATTGAGAACGAGGTGGAGATGGAACTCGAGGACGATTACGGGCTGCCCAACGCGGCGGACTATGGTGCTGCCGGTGGGTACTACGAAACGGAGCCAGAGAGACCACTAGATGAGTACGATACGACGTACGATGACCAACCAATGACGAATGGGACGAATGGGACGTACGTGGGCGGAGCCACGCAGCTCTCGTCCCAGAACCGCCCGCAGCACCCGTATGCGCAACATGGAAGAGTGCAATCTGGATCGTCAGCCGGTGTGGATCGCTCGTCTGCTACATCATCAGATTGGAATACTGGTGGAACCGGGATGACATACGGCGGCGGTCACCCGTACGTGCGAGACCCCCACATGTCTAGGACCTCATCCTTTGGCGCTGGTAGTCCTGGTGGTCTCCTCCGCTCACCGCCGATCTACCAGGGCGCGGGCGGGTACAATGATTATCCCACTTCCAAACCCGGCAGCATGCTCAACCCTGGTTCGATGCCACCTATTTCTCGTGATAGTGGACGCGATTCGTCCACCAATACCCCATCGTTCTATTCCAACCCTGGTCAGTCGCCATCGAACACCACCAACCCACCCATCAGCGCATCCAATCCCAACACCGCTTTCGTGAAAATTAAGATATTCCATTCGAGCAAGGACGAATTGATTGCGATTAGAGTCTCACCGCGTGTGATGCTCGGACAGTTGATGGACAAGGTGCGGGAGCGGCTAGGGAGCGACATCGAGGGTCTCAAGTACCGCGATGGCCAGGCCGGAGGGGGCGGCCCTGGAGGGTGGGTCGATATCCTTAATGATGCCGCCTTGAAGTCGTGGATGGCAAGCGGGGATAAGCTTGTTTTATATGCAGAGTAGCTTTGCGCTGGCGGTGAGTACTTTCGTTGTATATGGTATCTAGCGGAAGAGCTGACTTTGGGCATAAGTAGCACCACCAATGGTACGCTGTAGCACCATAAATCGTCATATGGCCTGGCACCACATCTCGCCTGGTGAGATGTCGGATTGGGACTTGTGTTTCCTCTATTTCTCTGCCTCTCCTCAGTCTATCCCTCTGTTATTTGTGACTATTCCCGACCACAGACCTATCAAAACACCCCAAGTCAAGCCAGCAGGACCGGAATGTAATCTGTCTATCTTTCTCTGCTATTTTTCTGTCTGAATGGATGTTGTTTAGTTCCTCTCGCTAGTTTTCCATCAAATGGTATGGCTTATGCAAGAGGAATAGATTCAAATCAATGTCTTCTATAACATTGCGCCCGTAAATTTATCTACGGATCACTCAAGTCATTATCCAAGAAGCAGTCGTCAATGACACTATGTATGCGTAGTTTTGAGAGCGTGTGAGGGTTCCCGATTATAAAGTGAAGGTTGAACCCACGGCTGGTCATTAATCATCGTGGACATCTTCGGCGTTGAATAACAAGCTGGCCTGGCCAATACTGCCAGCATCACTGCCGTGACCTCGAGAGAGTGAAGGTGAAGGCTTTACACCGAGGCCCTTGAGACCGTCGCTGCCACCTAAACTGGCAAGGCTAGCGCTAGCACTGCTGCGTCGGCTCCTCCACTCCTCTCCAAGACTCCTTCGTGTGCCTCCATTCCCACCTCGCAGGCTCGAGATCTCTGTGAAGCCCGATCCGGAGCCCTTGGAGATCTCATCCTTCATGACCTTCTCCCGTGCGTCCAATGTAGCAATCTGCGACTCCGCTTCGGCCTGCTCGAGCGCCTCTGCAGTCAGCGAGGTGGGTGGCGTGTTCGAACCAGAAGTATTGTCGGCGTTCCGACGGAAGAAATTCCACTTTGACGGCGTAGGAGGGACGCTGGGCGGTGGGGCGCCAACAGAAACGACCTTCCCACCCGTGCTTAATGTGGGCAATAGCAGTTCTAAGGCCGTTGTTTGCAGTGGCGGTTCGGAGTGACTGTGGACAATCGGTGGTGGAGCTGCGGGTTGGGTGGGCTCGATACCCATAAGGCGCATTGTTGCTCGGAGACGCTCTCGTTCTTTGCGGTCCTCCTCATCTTCGGTAGTTTCGAGCTTCTTCGCTCCTAAGTTTGCTAGGAGCGCATTTGGGTTGAGAGAAGTCGACCCTGGACGCAGGGTGAGGGGCTTGAGTGATGATGGGTCATTCGTCCTCTTCTCTGTTTCGGTTTGAGAGGCACTGCTACCAAAGAGACCTCTGAAGTCGAAGGATAGTGAACGGCGGGAACGCCTGTTATCCACTTTGCCTGCCTCTGGACTGGGAGCGGGGGCTGGGGCTGCAGGATCAGTGGATGTAGGAGCTGGCTGAGACTGAGACTTATCCAGTCGGAAAGTCTCGAAAGTGGTAAGCTTTTCCTGAGGAGCGGGGGACGGGGCTGTTCCCTTGCCACCAAACAGGAAGGAGGTCGGACGAGCGGCGGATTTCTTAGAGCCTGATCCTCCACCGGTGATAGCAGAGAAGAACTTTCCGACTCCAGAGGTCGGACCAGGCGTCGGTGCGGGTGCTTGAAAATCAACTGCAAGGACATTCTCAAATCCTTCCATGGTGATAATTCGGTCAATGATCTTGGAAGCGTATAAAGTCAATGCCTTGTTCGCATCTTTGAGAGCCTTGACCTCTCCACGAAGACCTTCGACTTCGGATTTGGTTCCCACCGCTGCCTTCTCTTCTTCCTGTTTTGATTTCTTGCTAGACGGTTTGGGAGGTTCGCCGAGCACAAACACACCATTGTTCTCTGCTCGACCTAGCTCTGCAGCAAGATCGAGACCTGGTCCGGTGATGGGCAAGTTGGCAAGGCTCTCTCCAGCAGGACTGGAGGTGCCGTTCGTCAAACCCCGTCGTTTCGACCGACTGGAACCCGCCTTTTCTTCTCCAATGACGCTAGGGTCCAGCTCTGACGCTAGTGACCTTGTCTGACGCGCAGATGCATCCGGATCGAGCTCAGGGTCGAGTTCTGTTTCCTTGTCGTGCGTACTGGCTTCGTAGGCGAGCTCTTCAAGCTCCGAAACACAGTCAAGGGTGCCTTTTCCAATGCTTCGGCCACTACGCATTGAATTGACAGATACGACGTCCTCCTCCGTACCTCCGTTACTTGGGCTCTCAACCATATCCTGGTTTGTCGGTCCAAGACCGGAGATATCGAAAGTGCCAGCCAAGGTCCGCTGCTGGACAAGTACGCCCCAAGCCTCATTCTCGTCCTGGAGGGATGCGTTCACTCGTTGGAGATCGAGCAACTGTGCTTGCAGGAGCTGCATTGAAGATTGAAGCGATGCATGAGAGGTGACGAGGGTTGACAGTTCGAGTTTGAGCGCTGTCATCTCGGCCGGCTCGTTCTCATCAATCTCAGACTCGTCTCGGCTGCTGGATGTCTCTGAACTGCCTCCTCGCCGAATGACGCGCGGGGTCTTAAGCGCGTCAGCGTCAAATGGTCCAGGGGATAGAGGGTGAGGGTATTCGGCTTCGCTCACGACCGACCTTGCATCATCGTCGGCTTGGTGTCGTGGTCTCCGTGGGGTTCGTGTAGAATGGTCATCTTTTCGTGCTTGTGACAAAGCTTGTATTCTTGACTTGAGGTGTTGTTCGTTATCATAGACCGCTTGACGCTCGGCGTCAAAAGCAGTGGTCTAGAAAACCGTTGAGCGCTTAATCCTTGAGTTTATGTGTAGTTGTTACCATACCTGGTCGTTATATCGCTTCGTGAGCTCTCGCTTCTCCTTTTCAATTTCGCGTAACTGAGCACGGAGGTTGTCGGTGAGCTGGTGTCGTTTGGCAAGCTCCTCCTCCCACCGCGCTTGGTCCGCGTAAAGTTCATTGAGACGCGTCTCGGCTTGCGAGAGTGCATTTTGAAGGTTGCCGTTCTCCTTGGTGAGGGAGGAAATAGTTCCATCCAAATCCTGAATTTGCGCGTGTAACTAGTTGCAAAAGGCGAGCAGCATGAGTCAGCACAAGTTTCGACACGACGAAGCGGGTAGCACACCTCCTCTTTGGCCGTGTCGAATCTCTCACCGTCCACCGCCACACCATTGATTTGAGAACCACCGTCTGGTGTCGGAGCAGGTGGGTCTGTGCGTGACGACGAAGGAGCAGGCGATGCTCTGTTGGCGACTGCTGGCTTTCTCGCGGGTGGAACAGGCTTCGAGGGAACCGTCGAACGCAGAGTAGCCGACTTTGCGACACCAGTCGTACTCAAAGAAGAATTGGAACGAGAGAGAGATGCACGGGCAGCTGGGGACCCGGAGACGGACGTGGGCCGCTTGGTTACCGTCGAGCGAGCTGGACCAGTAGACATTTTCGACGAGGGCAATGAAGCTGGAAAGCTAGGTGGAATGTGCTATACAGCTCGCTATACTCCTTTTGATGGCAATAAATTTTCGTCAAACGAGGTAGACAACCGAGGTAGGGGAGAGAATGTTGGTGGTGGAACTCGAACCCTGGACGTGGACCCACTCCCACTCAGAGACTGCTGCCAGCGCGAAGGTCAGGAGTGTTGCAATAATTGACGTCGTCGTCGTCGTTGTTGGCGCCGTTGGCAAGTTGTCGATAAGTCGAAGTCGAAGGATTCGAATAAAGAAAGCTATTTGGACTCTTCCGTAGCCCATGGTCAGCGGATTTATTGAGACATATTTAAGCAAAAATGTTGATATTTCAGCACGTAGCCTAAAGCAAAGTCTCTTCGCTCCCGAGCTTCAGCGAAGGCCGCTCACAAAACCGCCGCCAAAACCACTCCGGTGTCCGAAAGTGAACCACGCACCTTTGCTGCATCTAATGATCCCAATGAGGAGGTCGTAGATACTGGTAAACCATCTGGCCCTCGGACTCAGCTCTCCAAGCGCGAAAAGCGGGAAATGAAGCACCAACTGTTCATCAGTCGTGAGTCTTGGCAACACATACGACCACGATCTCTTTACCAATCCCTTTGACAGAAATCGCTGGTGGAGAATCGTCTTCCGACCTTTCAAAATCCGCACTTCGGCGGGAGAAAAGGAAGCAAAAGGAGCGGTTGGCAACAGACCTCTCTGCTCTGAGATCGATCCTTGAGCTTGAGTCATCTGGACCGCGCGACGTAGATGCCACAGGCGACTCAGGCGAGGCATCGAAAGGCCTAACCGAAGCGAAATTGAAATCGACAACAACAAAGACAGTCCCGGTTAAGGTTGGGGAAAGCCAGAGGTCAAAACCCCTTACAAAGGCTCAGAGAATGCGAGCCCTGTGAGCCACACCCAGCCGACTGGTTCGTTGCTGACGAGCCACTGACCTGATAGGAAAACTGAACAGCTCCGACTCCCCCATATTCTTGCACACCCCTCCTTTGCGTTAGACTCCTTTGGAACCATCCGCACGCACACGCAAAACGTGTTCGTCCGTACCAACGAGTGAGCCAACGGTCGAGTATCGGGATCTGTATTAGTAGGTGGTCAACATGTATCAATCACAGAGATCAGATGTACACACACTATGGCACCCTTTGGGTTGCGCCTTGCGCTTCAGTACATAGATCGGCGGAACACCCCAATCAGGGGTGGCATATCGGGGCACTGGAACCACCAGGTTTATCGCAACCGATCGTCACAACCTATACCCGTGATCTCAATCGTTGAGTAATCTACGCAACATCGTCTGCACTCCGAACCTCCCGCGGCCCTCTGATGGCTACTACGGGTCTTGGCGAGCCCTGACCGACTCCATTACAAATTGTCATATTGGTCTCCCGACATTTCTTATATAACCTCGCCCTGGTCTGTCTCCGAATTATCCGTCGCGTCTCCGAGAGGCGTGGATTTCCTATCATCCAATTGCCATTCTTAGTGCATCGTGGCAACTTGTGAATGGCAGCGAGACCCATTGGGCCAATGTCCGCGCCGACACTATCATTCCGCCGCCGCTGCCTCTCTCTTCCGTTTCAAGTACTGAGTTCCACCAATTCACGGCTACTACGGCCTCCTTCCAGACACCGGTAGATTTCCTTTGCCTACGAGGCCCCCATATATCCAACAACGAGTAATGCACCTGCAAACTTTCCCCACCCTCCGCTCCTCGTACCTGGCGTTCGCTGTGCTCGCTCCGCCCCACATTTTCCACCTAACTGGTGTGTAATAAGCCCAGGTCGTGTTCTGGAGACAAGCTAGCGCACGATAACCATGCCCCTCCCTGACGGTGCTGAGATTGGACCCCTCACTGTCAAACATGTCTGGCTCCTCGTCGATGCCTTACATCTCACCCGGGAAGTTTCCTATGGAGCACTGGCGTTGCTCCTATGGGATATGTGCTTGACTTTTGCAGACGAGGTTGGCACTCCACGCAGTTTTCATCTTGTTGCAAGGAACCGACGACTTCTTCCCTATAGGTTGACTCAATGTGGTCTACAAGATGGGGCATTACAAATGTCCTGTTTCTTGTCAACCGTTATGTCGCACCGGTGATAATCTTCCTTGGAATTTGGGGTGCGCCTCTGGGCATGAATGTGTGGGCGATCAACCCTACTAACTGTGCTTCTTAGACATGACAGGACTTGCTACAAACCTCTCAGACGATGTGCGTGATTCTCCCCGTGTTAGGGGTAATTCTCACCCGGAACAACCAGTGGTGTCAAATGTGGCTTCTCATCAGCCTAGCAATGGAGTTACTATGCCTCAACTTTGTCACATTGGCTCTGGTTCTTCGTCTCAACTTTGCATGGGCAAGCCAGTTTTCATGGTCTTTTCTGGCGATCTGGGTTGGCGGCGTGATCGCCAGCTTACTCACCTGGATCTTCGTTTTGTTCGCTCCAAGGAGGTGTACGTCCTTCTGCCTCTCGTTTACGGTCGGGTTTATTGATCTCCTGACCGTCTGAACAGGGATTTACTACGACGAGAGGTTTAACGTTTGTTTTGTGCTTATTCCAGACATGTGGCATTTTCACGTCGCCATTGCGGTTGAAAACCTTATCTTCCTTGGTTTTCTCATCGCAAAATCTCTCGTCACTCCTAGGTGTGTCCTTTTATTTCACTCTGGACTGGCGCGCATGTCTGATATACCTCCAATGCACAGGGCCGCAGATACGGCCTCCCTTCACGTTCTCCTCGCTGACGGTATCATGTACTACACCGTTACACTCGCTGCCTCTCTGTTTTCCGTCTTGGTGCGTCGAAGGGTCTCTTGGGTCGGAAAAATATCTAATACTACTTACACAGTCATGGGGCTTAGCGAGTGATGCATACAACGCCATTCCACTTTATACCGTGTGGATTCTGTGCACCATCGCGATGTCTCGCCTGCTGCTCAATCTCCAATCACATAACACGGATACTGTAGAGGATGGCAAATTGGGTGGGATTCGTCTCGTCGAAACCCCTTCAACGTGCCCCGGGCGGTCTTCGTCCTTCACTGTCGTCAACAGCCATCTAGACGTCTCAATGGTTGATTCGTCGCACGATATCGAGAAAGGTGACGAGGGCAAACAGCTGTCACACCGGAAGTCGAATAGTCGAGACGAATGGAGTTGGCATCCCAACTTCCCATACTTGCATCACGATCAGAATCACGACGGAGCAGGCAGCATTTTCACAGCCCCTTATGCTTCATCTTCCCTCATACACCCATCAATCCGCACGATTCGCAGTAGTGAACGACGTCGACCACGGAAATACAAGCCGAGGTCAGCAAGGTCGGGCAGACTGAGAGTGGGGCCCGGAGGTGACACTACGGACCCGCATGCGAGTTATGACGAGGGGTTCACAACAGGAAGTGGAGGTGTAACCTCTGGTAGTGAGTGGTCGGAAGTGCCCACGGACAGTCAGGAGCGACGTCGTACACCCAATTTGACGAGAACTACGACAAACTTCAAGCGCGATATTACAAAACCAATCGCTTTGACTTTCGACCTGTCACAACGGCGAGAGCATGAAACAGGGCCTGGGTCGACAGCGTAGACGGAGCTTACGAACGATAAGGGGCGGGGCGTGCGGAAAACCCACGTCAAGAGGTATGAGAACCCCAGAGATGCAAAAGAGCTTACTACCATGCACGGAGTTGTCGAATGACCCGAGCGGCCGAGCGGCAGTAGCCCATGACCATGATCCCTTTCATTGCTTTCATTTCGCATAGATGTAACTACGTAGTTGTATAAAAGGAGGTGTCACATCCTCCTTAGAACTATATATTGTTTCTGACAAACTTGAAATTCATTTCTATTTTTAACAACAAGAACGGTCTAACCACATACGTGTTACATACAGTATAGTGTATGTACAGGTTACATCAACGTCCCTCTTACGTCCCTCACGAGGTCTTAGACGCCCCTCTCTAAGAACCAACCATACACAAATTGTCCAATAAAGCATGGCTTTAGGTGAGTATCATAAAGACCGTGGTGCAAAAGACGCAGGGAATGTCGTGCTAGTGTCACCTTTACATTCGAAGCTCAACCGGTCTTCAGGTTGAAGCTTGGAGAGTCCGGAACTGACGTACATAGCGTTGCGAGAGGACATAGGTCTCGGTGGAGTTTTCGAATGGAAGCCCGAAAATGAAAGCGATGTCGCCGATCGAGGGGTAGGGGGGGTACGGGGGGGTACCAGGAAAGAGTCTTCCGCGAGCGAAACGAGTGAGCCACTCGCGGATGCAGATTTGTGCGCTCGCTTTGATGATACTAGAGTTGCTTGACTGGAGGCTGAAGAAGGTCTCGAAGTAGGGTTCGAAAACTGCCATGCCTGGGAAGCGGTGCACGGCCGTTTCGGTAGACCTTGAGGTTGAAGGGATGGGACGGAAACTGAACCCCTTTGATGTGTTTGTATGGTGATCGGGCGGACCGGGCGTTTTGCTGGAAGCATGATAGGGCGCACAGTGGGCGGTGCCGATGCTTGAATCGTCGGTGTATTGCTCGTGGTTCGTGGGCGAGTCTCTGCTATACTTTCCATGGGATTGGAATCGGGGGGTGCAGGGAAGCACTCATATAATTGCATGACATTCTCTGGCGTGGGCGACGGAGTCGAGTCTCGCACGGAGAGAAGTGGATCATTGGAAACACTCGAGCTTGGTGTGAGCGCCCGTGAAGCCTCGAACATCTTCGTGCCAAGGGCGATCGGCCGATTCCTGACCTCCGTGTCTGGAGTCACATCAGGAGACGGGGTGGGTATGCCGCACAGAGAGTATTCAGAGTTGGAATGCCCGTGCTTAAAATCTTTAGTCATGGGCCGTGAGCGGCTGGGTAGATGCCATGCCACGGAGCTCGCCGGCCGCTGCACGACAGTAGACGAGGGTGCTGGCACTGAGTACGATCGTGCGTGGTTGATAGGCGTAGGTTGTTCTGACGTGGCGGTTGAAATATTGACGAGCGGAATGGGCTTTAAGTCCTCCGCGGTTCGCTGTCGGGGCACCACTAGTGTCCCACTGATGAGTGGCCGAGAAGACATGGTCGCACTCCCAGGTGTTTGTGGAGGGCCGTTTAGAGCGAAATTGGTATGGGTCGGACTGGGATGTGGCAGTGAGAGCGCGACCCTCTCCTGGGGTCCGAGTTCAGCGTCACTGTGGAAGGCGAACTTATCTCCACGAGCACTTGAGGAGAGGGTCCCATTGCTTTCATGTCCGTTCGCATCGAAACCATATTGCTTCGTGAAGGAGGAACGGGCAGGGGATGTGGCCCGTACAGGTGTAAAGGACCCGTCGATCCCATAGCTTGAAGCCTGTCCGGGATGGTCGGTGTGCACTTGCTGGGTACGCGTATGGCGGTTGAGAGTCCTCAACGAGTACCTGATGAAGGCGTAATGGGATAGGACTCCCAGAACGAATGCGCCGACCGCTACTGCTATGAGCACTCCTACAAGGAGAGGGTCTCGAATAGACATTAAGCTGCGAATAGACGATTAGATGTAGGGAAAATGGGGAAACGCTCTAACTTACTGTGCGACGCTGCTCTCGGGGCAACTGGCAACCATGTTGCGCGACATACACGGGACGGGCTTTGGATGACGTTTGTCAGTGAGTGGAGCTGGTAGAGGCAAGAAAGAGAGGCCATTACTTTGATCTGCTTGGGAAACCGGGGTACAACATCGGAATCTCGCAACCTACGGCCTTTAAATAAGACCGAAATGAGAGGTCGTGGGGTTGCTTGGTGTTACGTGTCAGGGGTTGTGTGAGACCCTGTCGCCGATCATATTGCCATCTGGCGGAGAACTGAAGAAGGGATTCTGGAAGACGAGCTGGACAAGCGAGAGCTGAACGTGCCACTCCCTTAAACGTCCCGCATCGGATCTATTGCACCACAACCCT
>Ga0307513_10008255_pt1 | contig 13354 bp, 12 predicted proteins | sample 15_EM_MG_FD_202174 | JGI IMG/M metagenome (GOLD analysis project Ga0307513, IMG submission 202174) | Populus trichocarpa ectomycorrhiza microbial communities from riparian zone in the Pacific Northwest, United States - 15_EM | ecosystem: Host-associated > Plants > Roots > Unclassified | place...
CGCCTACTCGACGCCACCAGCCGGATGGGCGCCGAGCTGGACTCGCTGGCCGACCTCGTGTCGTTCGGCGTGGCTCCGGCGCTGGTGATCTACCTGTGGGCGCTGGAGGGCAGCCGGTTCGGCTGGATCGTCACCCTCGTCTTCGCCGTGTGCATGGCGCTGCGGCTGGCCCGCTTCAACACCCTGCTCGACGTCGAGGAGCGCTACCCGTTCGCGAAGGAGTTCTTCGTCGGCGTCCCGGCGCCGGCGGCGGCGCTGTCGGCGGGGATCCCGCTCTACGTGACGCTGCAGTTCGGCGAGGGCTGGTGGTCCGGCGAGGTGGTCGTCGGGCTCTGGGCGCTGGTCGTGGCAGGGCTGATGGTGTCGCGGCTGCCCACGCTGTCGCTGAAGACCGTGCGCGTGCCCGCGACAGCGGTCGCCCCGCTGCTGGTCGTGGTCGGCATCGCGGCAGCCGTGCTCGTCACCGTGCCGTTCCTCGGGCTCGCGCTCGTCGCGGTCGGGTACCTGCTGCTCATCCCGTACGCCGGCTACCGCTACCGCTGGCTCGCCCGGCACCCCGAGTCCTGGAACGTGCCGGTGCGGGAGCGTCGCGCCGCCGCCCGCGCGGCCCGTTCGGCCCGTCGGCTGGGTATCCGCCCGCCGCTGCGGCGCCGCGTCGCAGGCGGGGCGAGCGCCGTCGCCCGCGCCGTCCGCCGGCTCGGCGACACCGACCCGAGCCTCCCCGCGGTCGGCCGCAACGGCACCCCCCGGTCGGGCCCCGGTCCGGCCGCGCAGCGCGGCAACCGCCTGCGCCTCGGCCTGCGCAGAGCCCGTCGCCGCTGAGTGCCGATCGGGCCGTGACCGATAGCGTGGCACGGTGACTGTGTCGATCACCCTCGTTGCCCGGCTCGCGGCGTCTGCGGCTGATGCGCGGCGGGGTGTGGTCCGACTGCATCCCGAGGTGCTCGACGCACTCGGCCTGCGCTCGTGGGACGCCGTCACCCTCACCGGTGCGCGGCTCACCACGGTGCTCGTCGCGCCCGGGGACGGGCCGCCCGGCCAGGTCACGCTCGACGACGTCACCCTCTCCAACTCCGGTCTCACCGACGGCGCCATGGTCGTCGTCGCCCCGGCCGAGGTCGCGGCGGCCCGCAGTATCCGGCTGACCGGATCCCGCCTGGCCAGGGCTTCGCTCACGCCGGAGATCGTGCGGCAGGCGCTCGTCGGCAAGGTCGTCACCGGCGGCGATGCCGTGTCGCTGCTGCCGCAGGACGTCGCGCCCGGCATGAACGCCGCCGCCACCCGCCAGCAGGTCGCCGGGGCGCTGGGCCCCTCGTGGACCACCGAACTGCTCACCGTGGCGGCCGTGGAGCCGGCCGGGGCGGTCGCCGTGCGCCCCAGCACGGTCGTCGGCTGGGAGGGTGGGCCGGCGACCGGGCAGGCCACCGCCACGGCGGCCCCGCGGGTCACCACCGTCGCAGCCACCACCGTCGCAACGGCACCCGCCGTCGTCGCCGCCGAGCCCGCGCTGCCCGTCGAGGCCCTGATCGGCAACACCGAACCGGCGCGCCGGCTCGTCGAATGGCTCGAGCTCACCTTCGAACGGCCCGAGCTGCTGGAACGCCTCGGCGGCTCGGCCCGGCTCGGCGTGGTGGTCATCGGGCCGGAAGGGGTCGGCAAGCTGGCGCTGGTGCGCAGCGCCGCTGCCACCGTCGACGCCGGAGTCGTCGAGCTGGTCGCGCCCGGTGTGGCCGCGCTGGAGGCCGGGGTGGCCTCGCAGCGGGTGCACGAGACCGTCGGCTCGGCCAGGGCATCGGCGCAGTCGGGCGCGCGCACCGTCCTCGTCGTCACCGACGTCGAGGCGTTGCTGCCCGTCGAACCGGCGCCGCTCTCCACGATCGTGCTCGACGCCCTGCGCATCGCGGTCGCGACCCCTGGCCTCGCGCTCGTCGTCACGACGTCGGCGCCGGAACGCACCGATCCGCGGCTGCGCGCCCCCGATCTCGTCGACCGCGAGCTGGGGCTGGGCCTGCCCGACCTCCGAACGCGCACCGAGCTGCTGCGGCGGCTGCTGGTCGACGTGCCGCTGGCCGAGGACGTCGAGCTCAAGGCGATCGCCGAGCGCGCGCCGGGGTTCGTGGTCGCCGATCTCGTGGCGGTGCGCCGCGAGGCCGCGGTCACTGCGGCGCTGCGGCACAGCGGCACCGACGACCCGACGATCACCCAGCAGGACCTGCTCGACGCGGTCGGCTCGATCCGGCCGATCTCGATGTCGTCGTCGGAGACCTTGCGGACCGGCGTGACCCTCGACCAGGTCGGCGACATGGCCGAGACCAAGCAAGCCCTCACCGAGGCCGTGCTGTGGCCGCTGCAGTACCCGGACTCGTTCGCCCGGCTCGGCGTCGCCGCCCCGCGCGGTGTGCTGGTCTACGGGCCGCCCGGCTGCGGCAAGACGTTCCTGCTGCGGGCGCTGGCCGGCACCGGGCAGCTCAACGTGATCGCCGTGAAGGGTGCCGAGCTGCTCGACAAGTACGTCGGCGAGTCCGAACGCGCCGTCCGCGAGCTGTTCCGCAGGGCCCAGGACGCCGCGCCCGCGCTGGTGTTCCTCGACGAGGTCGACGCGCTGGCCCCGCGTCGCGGCCAGTCCAGCGACTCCGGCGTCGCCGACCGCGTCGTCGCCGCACTGCTCACCGAGCTCGACGGCGCGCAGCCGCTGCGCGACGTCATCGTCGTCGGCGCCACCAACCGTCCCGAGCTGATCGACCCGGCGCTACTGCGGCCGGGCCGGCTGGAACGGCTCGTCTACGTGCCGCCGCCGGACGCCGAGGCGCGCACCGAGATCCTCAAGGCCGCCGGGCGCAACATCCCGTTCGCGGCGGAGGTGGACCTGGCGGAGCTGGGCACGCAGCTGGAGGGCTACTCCGCCGCCGACTGCGCCGCCGTGCTGCGCGAGGCCGCGCTGACGGCGATGCGCGAGTCGCTCGACGCCACGCAGGTCACCGACGCCCACATCGCCGCAGCGCGGAAGGTCGTGCCGCCGTCGCTCGATCCCGTCCAGCTCGCTGAGCTGGAGGCCTACGCCAAGCGACGCGCGGAGCGCTGATCAGCTCTTGTAGTTGTTGGTGACGATCAGGATCAGGCCGGGCGTCGCGTCGTTCAGGCCGGCGAACCGCGGCTCGACCCGCACCCCGAGCGCGCGGCCGAGCGCCTGCGCCGAGGCCTCCTCCGCCGTGCCCGGCCGGAAGTAGACGGTGCTGGCGGGGATGACGCCCTGGGAGTAGTTGGCGACCGACTCGACCGGCCAGCCCTGGGCCTTCACGTCCTCGGCGGCGCGGGCGGCCAGGCCCTTGATCGTCGAGTTGTTGTAGACGCGCACCGGCTGCTTCGCGATCGCGCGGGCGGACGGGGCGGTCGCCGGGGTGGGCTTCGCGGCGTTCGGAGTCGGCGCGAAGGACGGGACGGCCACACCGCCCGGTGCGGGGGTGACGGCGGGCGCGGGTGCGGGCGCGGCAGGGGCCGGTGTGGTGGCGGGGGCCGGGGGCGCGGCGGCGGCATTGGGATCGGTCGGGGCGGGCGCCGCCGGGGCGACGGCACTGGTGGGGGCGGGGCCCTCGGCGGTGGGAGTGCCACCGCCGCCACCACCCACGAGGCTGGCGACGCCGATCAGTGCGGCCACCGCGCCGACGCCCAGGAGCGCAAGACCACCCACCCGAAGCGGGGATGATCCTCCGGACGGTGCGGGTGAGGTCACGATCTGGCTCCTCGAAGCGGGCGCGTCACCCGTAAGAGACGGGTCTGTCACCGATCATGGTGACGTCACCAGGGCTCGATGCCCAGCCGACGCGCCGCACGGGTGCGCTGCCGGCTCTGGCGGAGCCTCCGCAGACGCTTGACGAGGAGTGGATCGGCGGCCAGGGCCTCGGGCTTGTCGACCAACGCGTTGAGGACCTGGTAGTAGCGGGTGGCAGACATGTCGAACAGCTCGCGGATCGCCTGTTCCTTGGCGCCGGCGTACTTCCACCACTGACCTTCGAAGGCGAGGATCTCGCGTTCGCGACGGTCCAGCTCGCGCAGCCCGCCGGAGGCGGACCGCGCCCCGGTCGATTCGGTGGCGGACTCCATCGCGCTCCCTCGAAACTTTCAGCAGGTCCACGTAGTGCGGCGAATAACACGTGTGTGATTCGCGAGCGCCATTCAATCACGCACAACCGACCGAACCGGGCCAGGGACGCGCCACGCCATGGGGTGATCGGTGACCGGCCGACGGTCTCCGGCGGGCGGCCGGACACGCCGGGAATCGCCAGATCTAGGCTCGACAGGTGGCTGTTCGACCCATTGTGATCATCGGGGATCCCGTCCTGCACACCCCGACCCGCCCCGTCACCGAGTTCGACGAGGCGCTCGCCGACCTCGTGGCCGACATGTTCGACACCATGGCTGCTGCCGAGGGCGTCGGGCTCGCGGCCAACCAGGTGGGCGTCGACCTGCGGGTGTTCGTGTACGACTGCCCCGATCTCGAGCTGCGCGAACGCCGGCGCGGCGTCGTCGTCAATCCGGTGCTCGAGACGTCCGAGCGGCCGGAGACCATGCCCGACCCCGAGGACGACGACGAGGGCTGCCTCTCGGTGCCCGGCGAGCAGTTCCCCACCGGTCGGGCCGAATGGGCCAAGGTCACCGGCACCGACGAGAAAGGGCAGTCGGTGGAGGTGGAAGGGCGCGGTTTCTTCGCCCGCTGCCTGCAGCACGAGACCGACCACCTCGACGGGATCATCTACGTCGACCGCCTCATCGGCCGCAATCAGCGCGCCGCGCGCAAGGCCGTCAAGCGGGCCGGCTGGGGTGTTCCGGGGTTGAGCTGGGATCCGGCGACGCAGCAGGCCGAAGAGGTCTAGGAGCGCATTCCTGCAATCCCGGGACGGCTCGCCGAGAGCGAACACTGCACCCCGCCACCGCGCGTACCGTGGACTGCAACGGTGTAAGCGGAGGTGCGCGGTGGACGAGCTGGACTCCTACTCCCGCACGGTGTCCGCGGTGGCGGCGGAGATCACCGGCAAGGTGGCCGCGGTGCGCATCGGCCGGGGCAGCGGTTCGGCCGTCGTGACCGGCGCGGGTGTGCTCGTCACCAACGCCCACGTCGTCGGGGACGCGCGCGGCGGGCGGGCCGACTTCGGCGACGGCACCCAGGCCGAGGTGCTCGTGGTGGGCACCGATCCGCTGTCGGATCTGGCCGTGCTGCGCGCGGTCCGGCCCGACGAGCTGCCCGCGCCGGTCGAGCTGGGCGATGCCGACACGCTCGTCGTCGGGCAGCTCGTGGTGGCGGTGGGCAACCCGTTGGGCCTGGCCGGGTCGGTCACCGCGGGCGTCGTGAGCGCGCTCGGCCGCTCACTGCCCACCCGCAGCGGTCGGGCCGGCCGCGTCGTCGAGGACGTGATCCAGACCGACGCCGCGCTCAACCCCGGCAACTCCGGTGGCGCGCTGGCCGACCACCGCGCCCGCGTGATCGGCATCAACACAGCGGTGGCGGGCATCGGGCTGGGTCTCGCCGTGCCCGTCAACGCGACCACGCGGCGGATCGTCGCCGCCCTGCTCGCCGACGGGCGGGTGCGCCGCGCCTACCTCGGCGTGATCGGCACGCCGGCGCCGGTGCCGGCGACCGTCGCGGAGAAGTACGGCCGCACGGACGGCCTGCGGCTGGCCGAGGTGATCAGCGGCAGCCCCGCGGCGCAGGCCGGGTTGCGCGCCGGTGATCTCGTGCTCGACGTGGGCCGTCGCCAGGTCCGTGATGCGCAGGGCGTGCAGCGGCAGCTGTTCTCCGAGGCGATCGGGGTGCCGCTGCCGGTCACCGTGCTGCGCAACGGCGCGATGGTCGACGTCGTCGCGGTGCCGACCGAGCTGGGCTGACCGGCCGCAGCTCGGCCAGGGCTGCCGCTCAGCTCACGATCCCGTGCTCCCATGCCCACGCCGCGATCTCGACCCGGTTCCGCGCCGACAGCTTCGACTGCACGTTCGTGAGATGCGTCTTCACCGTCGACAGCGAGACGAACAGCTCCGCCGCGATCTCGGCGTTGGTGCGGCCGCGGGCGACGGCCTGCACCACCTCCAGCTCCCGGGGCGAGAGCGGCTCGGGGAGCGCCGGGGCGGACTTCGGCGTCGTGACGTGCTGCAACAGCCGCACCGTGATCGACGGCGACACCAACGCGTCGCCGTTCGCGGCAGCCCGGACGGCCTCCACCAGCAGCCGCGGGCCGGCGTCCTTCAGCAGGAATCCGCAGGCCCCGGCCTGCAGTGCCCCGTAGACGTACTCGTCGAGGTCGAACGTGGTGACCACGACGATCCGCGGTGGCGTCGGATCGCCCATCAACGCGCGGGTGGCGGCGAGGCCGTCCAGCTGCGGCATGCGGATGTCCATCAGCACCACGTCGGGCTTGAGATCGCGGGCCTTCGCGACGGCGTCGACGCCCGTCCCGGCCTCACCGACGACCTGGAGATCGGACTCGGCGGAGAGGATCAGCCGGAACCCGGTGCGCACCATCTCCTGGTCGTCGGCCAGCAGCACGGTCGTCATGCTGCTCCCCGCAGCGGTAGCCGCGCCGCGACCTGCCACACGCCGGGGCCCGCCGGGCCGGCGGTCAGCTCGCCGTCCAGGGCCGCGGCCCGTTCGGCCATGCCGGCCAGCCCGAACCCGCCGACGCCCCCGAGCGGCGCCTGCCGGCTCCCGATCCCGTCGTTGCGCACCGTCACCAGCAGGGCCCCTTCCCGGACACGAAGATCGATCTCGACGACCGTGGCGTCCGGCGCGTGCCGGCGCACATTGGTCAACGCCTCCTGCACGATCCGGTAACCCGTCACGGCCACCCCCGCCGGGAGCACGGCGTGCTCCAGCCCGGCGTCGATGGTGAGCTTGACCAGCTGTTCCTCGGGATCGAACCGGTCGATCAGCGCCGGTAGGTCGGCCAGTTCGGCGCCCGGCGTGCGGGCGCCCTCCGACTCCTGACCGCGCAGCACGCCCACCATGCGGCGCATCGCCTTCAACGCGTCGATCCCGGCAGCCTCGATCGCGGCGAGCGCCCGGTCCACCTCGTCCGGCGACGTCCGCGCGACGACCGCCGCGGCCTGCGCCGCCACGACGATGCCGGTGACCTGGTGGGCGACGACGTCGTGCAGCTCCCTGGCCAGCTCCATGCGCTCGCTCGAGCGGGTGTCGTCCAGCAGGGCCCGGCGCCGGGTGTCGATCTCGCGCAGCGCCAGCCCGATAGCCACCGAACCACCCCAACCCAGCGCGCAGATCGTGGCGAGGGCCGGGATCGCCGAGTCGCCGACGACACGGGCGGCGGCGGTGGACACGATGGCGAGGGCGGCCACGCCGGTGAGCCAGAGCGCCCGGCGCAGTTCCAGGGTGCGCAGGATCTGGATGACCAGGAGCGCCAGCGCCAGGTCCTCGGTGAACGACAGGTCGACGATGCTCGTGCTCGCCGGCGGCTCCAGCAGGTGCAGCGTCGCGGACGCCGCGGAGAACAGCAGCGACGCGCCGAGCGCCGCGGCCGCGACCCTGATCAGGGGCATGCCGGGACGCCGGCGCAACAGGACGATGCCGGGGACGACGGCACCGGCGACCAAACTCAGCCAGCCGTTGCTGGATGTCGCCGCCGCGATGTCGATGAGGAACCAGAACGCGTAACCGGCGAGCTCGAGGGTGAGGCCGATGTGTCGCCACGCCAGGCGCAGGAGGCGAACCACCCGGGCAGCCTAGGTTGCCCGCGCAGCGCCCGTCCTCGGCCGGAAGTACGACGCGGCGGCGGTCACCCGGTCGAGCCGCCCTGATCGACCGGAAGTACGAGCCCCACCGGCCCGGTTCGCACCCACGACCGAGGTGCGGGACCCCGTCGACGCGGCATCGTCTTCGGCATGCAGGACATGATCTCGATGGTGCTCGGCACCGCAGGCTGGGTCGCCGGCCTGATGGTGCTGGTGGTGATGGCGGCGCTGCCGCTTCTAGAGTCTTTCGGCGGCCGCCGGTGACACCCGTGCTGCGCGCGGTGCAACTCGGGCACCGCTACGGCGCCACCACCGTCCTGCGCGACGTCGACATGGCCGTGTACCCGGGGGAGACGGTGGCGGTCACCGGCCCGTCCGGTTCGGGCAAGTCGACGCTGCTGCACTGCCTCGCCGGCATCCTCGCGCCCGCGGAGGGACAGGTGTGGCTCGGCGAGGACCGCATCGACGGCTGGTCGGAGGCCCGCCGGACCGCGCTCCGCGGTTCCCGCTTCGGGTTCGTGTTCCAGTTCGCCGCGCTGCTGCCCGAGCTGCCGGCCGTCGAGAACGTCGCCGTACCCCTGATGCTCGCGGGCATGCGCCGCGCCGACGCCGTTGCGCGTGCGGCCACGTGGTTCCCGCCGCTCGGGCTGGCCGGGCTGGAGGACCGTCGGCCCGGCCAGCTCTCAGGTGGCCAGGAGCAGCGGGTCGCGATCGCCCGCGCCCTGGTCACCGAGCCTGCGGTCGTCTTCGCCGACGAGCCGACGGGTGCGCTCGATTCCGCGGCGGGCGCCAAGGTGTTCGACGCGCTGGCCGCACTGACCGTCCGCACCGGTGCTGCGCTCGTCGTGGTCACCCATGACGAGGAGATCGCGCGCCGCTGCAACCGCACCGTGGCGCTGCGCGACGGCATGGTCGTGCCCGCGCCGATGAGACCGGCGGAAGTCCCGGCATGAACGGCCCGAGGTTCGCGTCGAGAACGACGTTGCCGCGAACTGAATCGATTCGAAATCGCGGCAGCTTCGTTCTCGACGCGTACCCGGGGAGGTCGGCGTGATCGGGTTGAGCCTCCGGCTGCTGCTCGCCGGGGGTCGCCGGGCCGCCACCGCGGCCGGGCTCGTCGGTGCCGGGGTGGCCGTGGCGACCCTCCTGCTGGCCGTCACACTCGGTGCGCTGCACGGCTGGGACGCCCGCGACGCGCGCACCGGCTGGCGCATGGACACCGAGGAGATCGGCCAGCACGCGGCGCCCGCCGATCCGGCGGGCACGATCCGGGTGCGTGTCGACTCCGTCGCGAGCCGCCCGATGGACGTCGTCGACGTGAGCACCGTGCGTCCGACGGCGCCACCGCCCGGCCTGCCGCACGTTCCCGCCGCCGGCGAGGTGTGGGTGTCGCCCGCGCTCGCCGAGCTGATCCGCACGTTGCCGCCCGCGCAGCTGGCTGATCGTTTCCCGGCGCCGCCCACCGGTGTGATCGATCCGGCCGGGCTGCGTGACGCCGGTGAGCTGGTCGCCGTCGTCGGCCACGCGGCCTCGGTCGCCGACGCGCTCCCGGTCGCCGACTTCGTCCACCCGGCCGGCACGACCTTCATCGACGCGTATCGCCAGCTCACCTACGTCGCGGTGGCGCTGCTGCTGTTCCCGGTGCTGGGCCTGCTCGGTTCGGCCGCGCGGCTCACCGCGTCGCGCCGGGCCGAGCGGCTGGCCACGCTGCGCCTGCTCGGGGCGTCGACTCGGCAGCTGACGGTCGTCGCGGTCACCGAGGTGACGTTGGTGGCGTCCGCGGCCGCCGTCGTCGGGATCGTCGCGCAATGGGTGCTCGCGCCCGCGCTCGCCACGATCCCGTTGGGCGGTAGCGGCTGGTACGCCACCGACCTGCAGATCCAGCCGCTCGTCGCGCTCGCCGTCGTCGTCGGCGTGGCGGTGCTGGCCGCGATCGCCGCGACCCGCGGGATGCATGCCGTCGTCGTCGGTCCGCTCGGCGTGGCGCGCCGGCAGCAGCCACGCGGGCTGCGGTGGTGGCACCTGCTCGGCGTGATCGCTGCGCTGGCGGCGTTCGGGATCGCGCAGACCGCCATCGGCAGCAGCGACTTCGCCACCATGGGCATCGTGATCGCGACGTGCGTGCTCGCCATGTTCGGCGCGGTCTGGCTGATCGGCCCGTGGGTGATGCGGCTGCTGGGCGGGTGGATGGCGCGCTCGTCGCGGTCGGTCCCGAAGATGCTCGCCGGCCGCCGCCTGCTCGACGATCCGCGCGGCGCGTTCCGCCCGATCGCCGGGCTGACGCTGGCCGTGTTCGTCGCCGCGTTCCTCGCCCCGATGAGCGGGGCGCTCGGCGACGGCTTCGGCGGATCGTCCGAGCTGCGGGTGGGCGAGGACGTCTCGGTCGCACAGGTGCAGGAGCAGCTGCAGGCACGCGGCCTGGCGGCCGGCGTCACCGGCTCGTCCGCCGGCCCGCGGGTGCAGCCGGCCCCGGGCACGAACCGCGACGAGGTGCGCACCGCGCTCACCCCGCTCGCCGGGGAACCGGTCGTCTCGCTCACCGAACGGGACGCGCCGAGCGTCGAGATGGGCGCCGACATCTTCCGCGGCATCCTGATCGTGCTGGTCGCGACGTTCCTGGTGGCTGCCACGTCGGCGGGCACGACGGCGGCCGCGCGGGTGCTGGACCAGCGGCGCACGCTGCGGCTGCTGAACCTCGCCGGCACACCGCTGGAGGTGCTCGGTGCCGCGCGCCGCGCGGAGACCCTGCGACCGCTGCTGGTGTGCTCGGGCATCGCGCTCGTCGCCGGGCTGGTGTGCGCGTCGCCGATCATGGCTGCCGGCTCCGCGCTGGCACCGCGCGGGCTGATCGTGCTCGGATCGGTGGTGGTGATCGGGGTGCTGCTGGTGATCGGCGCTTCGGCCGCCAGCCGGCCGCTGCTGCGGTCTGTCACCCAGGACCGGATGGTCGACTGAGGGAGACCGTAGTGAGATGCCCGTGAAAGCGACCTGGCCGACCGTAGGGGCATGCACGCAGCACCGTCAGCTCGCGGTGGGTGCCTGCCCCTCCTCGGTCGGCCGCTCGTGGGTGGGCACGTACGCCAGCTGGTGGTCCGAGAGCTCGCGCTCCGCGCGGACCGGATCGCCGGACAGCAACGCGTCGTAGACCGGGCGGTGGCTCGCCGCTGCCGCCAGCACGTCGATGTCGTGGTGCGCCAACGCCATCACCGTCATCACCTCGATGCCGAGCGACTCCCAGGATCGCGACAGCGAGTCGTTGGCGGCCAGCGTGATGATGCGGCGGTGGAAGGCGGTGCTGGCGGCGGCCAGCGCCAGCCGGTCGCCCGTGGTGGCCACCTGCTCCATGTGCTCCAGCGCCGCGAGCAGCGCGGCGTCCTCCGTGACGCCGCGCTCGGCGATCACGCGACCCGCGATGCCCTCCAGCGCCGCCCGCACCGGCACGGCATCGGAGAGGTCCTTCGCCGTGAGGTCTCGCACCCGCGTGCCGACGTGGATGCGCGTCTCCAGGAGACCGACAGCGGCGAGCTTGCGGAAGGCCTCGCGCACCGGGGTCTGGCTGGTGCCCAGCCGTTGGGCGATCTCGAGCTCACGCAGGGGAGAGCCAGGGGCGAGCGCGCCCGTGGCGATCTCCATGACGATGTGGTCACGCACCTGGTCGGCCAGCGTGATCCGGGGAAGCTGCTCGGACATGGTCCGCGCATCCTAATCCCTTCCCTGCTGGAGCGATCGATTATCGATAATGCTTGACGGTGATCGAGGAGCCTCCCTAGGGTCGCCGGAAAGCGTGGGGAATGGCCGTCCGGCAGTCCGCAATGTGGCGGAGGGGCGTGTACCGGTGCACCTGCTCGAGGCCCGTGGGGTCGGGAAGTCGTTCTTCGGCTTCCCGGCGCTCGACGGCGTCGACCTATGCCTGGACGCGGGCGAAGTGCACGGTCTCGTCGGCGAGAACGGCGCCGGCAAGTCGACCTTCATGAAGATCCTCGCCGGCGTGCACGCCCGCGACGCCGGCAAGATCCTCCTCGACGGTTGCGCCGTCGACTTCACGCATCCGGCGCAGGCCTACGCGGCCGGCATCTCGACGGTGTTCCAGGAGTTCAACCTGCTGCCCGGCCGCTCCGTGGCCGAGAACGTCTTCCTCGGCCACGAACCGCGCGTGCGCGGCCTCGTCTCGGCGCGGACGATGCAGCACCGCACCCAGGAGCTGCTCGCCTCCATCGGCGTCGACACGATCCCGGCGACTGCCCGCGTCGGCGCGCTGTCGGTGGCGGAGCAGCAGATCGTGGAGATCGCGAAGGCGCTGCGCCACGACGCCCGCATCATCTCCCTCGACGAGCCGACCGCGGCGCTGGCCGACCACGAGGTGGAGCTGCTCTACCGGATCATCGCCACGCTCACCGCGCGCGGCGTCGCGATCCTCTACGTGTCGCACCGGCTGCGCGAGATCTTCGACTTGTGCGACCGGGTCACGATCCTCAAGGACGGCCGCGTCGTGGCCGCACAGCCCGCCGCCGAGCTGCAGGAATCCGACGTGGTGCGGCTGATGGTCGGCCGGCCGCTCGCAACGTTCTTCCCGGAGAAGCCGGCCGGGCACGAGCTGGGCGACGTCGCGTTGACCCTCGACGATGCCGGCAACGGCGACGTCGACGGCATCTCCCTGACGCTGCGCCGCGGCGAGATCGTGGCGCTGGCCGGGCTGCAGGGCTCCGGCCGCACCGAAGTACTCGACGCGATCGCCGGCAACCGCCCCTTCACCCGCGGCACCGTCCACGTCGGCGGGCGGCCGACCCGCATCGACCGACCCCGCACTGCGATCGCCCACGGCATCGCGTACGTGACGGAGGACCGCAAGAGCAACGGGCTCGCGCTCAACCAGTCGGTGCTCGACAACGCGCTGGCGGTGGTGCACGCGACCGCGCCGCGTCGGGCACGCGCGGCCGCCGCCGAGGCGCACCGGCTGCTGGCCGAGCTCGAGCTCGCCGCCCGCGGGCCCGGGCAGGAGATCCAGTACCTGTCCGGGGGCAACCAGCAGAAGGTCGTGCTGGCCAAGTGGCTACTGACGAACCCGAGCGTCATCCTGCTCGACGAGCCGACCCGCGGCATCGACGTCGGCGCCAAGCACGCGGTCTACGGGCTGATGCGCCGCCTGGCGGCGGCCGGCCACGCCGTCCTCATGGCCTCCAGCGAGCTGCCCGAGGTGATCGGGATGGCCGACCGGGTGCTGGTGCTGCACGACGGCCGGCTCGTGGCGGAGCTCCCGGGCGGCTGCACCGAGGAAGAGATCCTGCGCGCGGCGGCGATCCCCGCATGAACGAGCGGTTCACGTCCACCACCGCGATCGTCTACTACGTGCTCGTCGCCGTCACCGTGGTGGCGACGGTGCTGGTCGCCGGCGCGGGTCGCAACCTCTTCTCCGCCGGCAACATCGCGGTGGTGCTGACCAGCGTCACCGTGCTGGGGTTCGTCGCCGTCGGCCAGACGCTCGTGGTGCTCGTTGGCAGCCTCGATCTCTCCGTCGGCTACGTGATGAGCCTGTCGGGCGTGCTGACCGCCGGGATCATGGCCGGCCGCCCGGAGAACATCACGGCGGCGCTGCTCATCGCGCTGGCCGTCTGCGCCGTGG
>Ga0307513_10008256_pt1 | contig 13354 bp, 11 predicted proteins | sample 15_EM_MG_FD_202174 | JGI IMG/M metagenome (GOLD analysis project Ga0307513, IMG submission 202174) | Populus trichocarpa ectomycorrhiza microbial communities from riparian zone in the Pacific Northwest, United States - 15_EM | ecosystem: Host-associated > Plants > Roots > Unclassified | place...
CGACCGGAGAAGGGGCGAGGTTAGGGCCCGGAGGCAGGGCAGCGGGCGGCGGGGCGAGCGGTAACGGTGGGGGGAATTGGGGCGGCACGACCGGAGGCATGGCAGGGACAGGCGGTACCGCCGGCGAAGAAGACGGCGACGGTGGACGGCCATGTGCCCGAGGCCAGGGGCTCGGCGCGGGCGAAGCGGCCTGGGATCCGGAATCCGGATCGGAGCCTCGCGGAGGTGGCGGAGGTGGAACGGGGGAATTCGGCATCTGCCGCTCCGAATGCAGCAAGGGGTGCACGCGATCCAGGGGCGCATTCTAGTCGCTGCTGAAGCCCCGGCATAGGGCGTATATGGCAGACCAGGGCATACGCCAAGCGTGAGTGGAGGGTGTAGGCGTTCTCGCCGGTCCGGACACGGCAAGGGAGGGCGTGAAATCCTCGTGCCCGCCCACAATCCGGACACGCAGCCCCTCCGCTGTACTGCAATTTTCGATACGTACAGTCTCGTCATCCACGTTCACCGACAGCACCGTCATGTCCGCGGCCAAGGGGAACATCAGCTCCGTCAACCGGAGTGCAATCTCTTCCACAGCTTCGAACTGTCCGCTGAGACTCGCCTCGCGTGGGCCAGTTGCGGGCTTCTCCACGGAGGCCCGGAGGTCTGTCGTCGCGTACGGCGATCGGGCCACAGAGGTTTGAGCCAGAACTGGTTCTCGTGAACAGAGCCAACTCAGCCTTGCAGCAGTCCACCGGTAGCTACGAAGGGGGGGTGTGGCCGTGGTTGCGGTAGGGCACTTCGTCTGGATGCAGACGTAACCTGGCCAGTCGCCATGCGGTGTCCGGGGAGATCTCGTGGTGTCCGGTCCTGCGGATGCGGCGGGCGATCAGGCTGGTGCGCGGGGCGAGTAGCCAGCGCAGCAGGTTCAGGCTCACTCCGTTTCCTCGGCGGCGGATATTTCCTCGGCGAATTGCTGGTGGCCGAGAGTGGTCATCGCGCTGCGGAGGATTTTCAGGAAGTCGCGTGCGTTGTCGTCGGTGAGTCTGTTGATGAAGGCGTGCAGCGTGCGGGCGACGAGTACCCAGCGGGAATCCGGGTGCCATTGATGGATCTGCCGCACAAGCTCTTCGGGATCGCTTCCCTCGGGTGGGCCGCCCAGTCGGGAAGAGCGCTGGATGAGCGTGTACAGGCGTGCAGCGGACGGGTTGGCGAGGAGCTCGTTGCGGAGGAACTCCACGCGGGCGCGAGCCTGGCGGCGGTCCATTTCGTCGAGTTCGAACTCATGACGGGCTCGCTCCATAAGGCGGGCGCCTTCCGCTGCGTCGTCGTCGACACGCAGAGTCACGCTGGCGTTCAGTAGCTCAAATCCGTCACGAAGGAGGGGAAGTTGGTCACGTAGCGCCGCTGCGAGTTCCTGCTCGGCGGCAGCCACGCGGAGCACCGATTCACTGGCCAGCTGCTTTTCCACCAGGAGCCGGGCGGCACGGCTTGCTGCATGGCGGGCGTCCGGGTTGGTCGGACCGTGCGGAGAGTGACGCCATTCGACGCGGATGACCGCATCGAATGACAGGCCTGCATCACGGCTCCCCGGCCGGTCGTGAAAGACGGAAGTCCACGTCTGGCTGGTCGGCTCGGAAGTGTGCTTGCGGCGCATGCTGCGTCGCTTCATACGGATTCTTCTTCGTTGCCAGCTTGGGCCAGAGTCTGTTGGAAGGTCTCGATGATGCCGTCGTCGAGCAGCTGCGTGAGCTGGGTGTAGACGGCCCGGTGGGCCAGCCCGGCAGACGGGAGTTCGATGGGACCTGCCGACTGCTGGAGCGCGGCGGCCTTGGCCCATTCCCGTGCGATCGCCCGCAGCCGGTCGCGGGGGCTCTCGCCCGGCGTGCCAGGGGGATCGGTGGTCTTGACCGCTGAGCTGAAGACCTTCAGCACGTCAGCGTGTACGTGTGGATGGCTGAGCGCCGTGTCCAGCCAGAGACGCACCACGGCCGATGACTCGCCGTCCTTTTCGAATCCCTCCGTACCCCGAAGGAGCGCTCGCCAGCCGACGACGAGATCGGCAACGGTGGCCGCGAACTCCGCCTCGTCGCTGTGGGGGAGGAGGGCTGGGAGCGTAGGTGCATCGGGGTGTGTCGACTCGGCCAGGGCCCTGAAGGCTTCCTGCCCGGCTTCCAGTTTGGTCCCGCCGTCTCTGCACCAGTCGATGACGTAGCCGAAGAGGGTCCGGCGCGCGCTGGGATCGCTCCACAGGCTGTGCACCGCCTTTTGCAGGGCTTGGCGTACTTCCAGCTCTTCAGAGCCGGCCGCATGGCGCAGCCGTCGCAGCGCCTTGCCGGTGTGGAGGGCGCCGAACTCTCCCGCGCACACCTCCACTGTGGCCAGCTGTTGGGGGCCGTTGCCGGTCCTGGCCCATTGCAGCAACATTTCGTGGATGTAGGAGGCGCTGGCGGTCTGCAGACAAGCTGACGTGAGGAGTTCGACAACCGTTGTCCAGAGCGAGGTGTTGTGCCAGCGCCGGACGAGTTGGCGCAGGGGTTCCTGCCGACGGTGACGTACAGCCCATCGCAGGGCGAAGCTTCCGATGCGCTCGGCCATGGCCAGTCGTTCTGCGTCAGTGAGGGTTTCCAGCGAGGCTTTGGGCTTCTTCAAGGGGGCGTCTGCAAGCCACTCCAGGAATTTCACCCGTGACAGGGGCCGGTCGACCCAGAAGTACTCCAGTGCCGCGTCGTCCCATTCGGGGCGGTTGAAGCTGATGGTGTCGTCGGCTTGCAGTTCGGCCTCGATCGAGTCGACCATCTCGATGACGCCGGGTTCCTGCTGACCCCTCAGGGATGGGTCACCGTCCCCGAGTACGGATGCCAACTCGGCTGTGCTGGCGTAGACGTGCGCGACGGACGCTCCGCGCAGGGTGGCGCAGGCCAGCAGGAAGTCGCGCTGGAAGCTGGTGCGGCCGGGCTCCTTGTGCCAAGTAAGGAGCTGGGGGCGCCAGTTGTTGCGTGCTGCGATGACGCTGAGGACCTGTCGGTCGAACGGCGTGTCGCCGCCGGTCTTCCGTCTACGTGCTAGGGCCTCCAGGTTGGGCAGGTTGCCGTCGCTGGCATGGTGCGCGTCCAGAATGAGACTGACGATCTCCAGAGCTTCCACCGGTGGCTGCCCGTGCACCAAGGCGACGATGTCGTCGTCGGTCAACCACTGGTCGACAGGTAAATCACGTGGTCCCTCCGCGCCCAGCCACTTGCGGGCGATCTCCAACGGCGAAGGCACCCCCAGGGAGGGTTTGATGCCGTCGGGTGCTCCGCTGCCCACGCGGCGCCACTGCTCCGGTGTGGTCAGCACCACGAGTCGGGCACGGCGGCGTTTCAGCGTGTACTGCAAGCGCTCGACCGTTGCGCCAAACGAACCGGCTAACTTGAATCCGTCCTCGTCAGGCGGGAGTTCGAGAAGGTAGCCGCGGTTGTCCACCTGCGGCAGGCGGCGCAAGGGGAACTCTAGACCCCCGCCGTAGCCGAGGGGCCCAACTCGCACGTCCGGAAATTCGTGACGCAATTCCGCGAGGAGTGCGCACGCGGTTGTTGTGCGCCCTGTGCCAGGCTTCTGAGCGAGTACCACGACAGAGCCGGGGTTCTTCCACCACTGATAGATCTCGTCGAACGAGTCACCTCCCTCCGGGCGTACGTAGACTGTGCGGAGCGCATCAAGGTAGGTGTCCGAAAATTCATTGTGGTCAAGCGGGTTTTCGAAACTCGCATTGACCTTGAGGGCGTTCATTTCGCCCAAGTTGAGCAGGGCCATCTGCCGGAGACGCTTAACTGCCTCAGTATCCAGTAAGGACTTGAAGCGCTCCTGCAGCTCGTCTTCCATTTGCAGGCTCGCGTGCGACGGTTCCGCGTCCGGGGTGTGCGATGCGTCCGTGGATGTGAAAGCATCGGTGTCGCCCCAGCGCGGGCCTTCGGACCGCTGGCCGTTCTCGTGAGAGAGCCTCAGTCCGTAGTCCTGCTGATCATTCACCCATACCCCCGTGGTGTGCCGCCCGGAATCCCATTTGGGCTGCGAGAACTAGCCGAGAGTGCCGTCGATTTCGAGTGCAGTGACCTCGCCGCCCTGGCGCACAATCTTGGTCCGCTGTTCGATGTCGGCCGACGCCTCGGCGGTCATCCGCCCAACCCTGACTGCCCGCGCGACCCCGTCTGCCTCGACCTCGTCAACGCTCTGCCTCACCCTGACGCCCGGCGCAGAACGCCGTTCGCCCGTGAAGGACAGACGCTGCCCGTAGATTGCTTCCAGGTCGTCGCGCAGCTCACTCATCGATTGCAACAGGTGCTCGTCATCGACCCGAATCAGAGCAGGATTGCGGCGGTAGACGGCTAATTCCCGGGCCACAGCTTCCAGTCGGCGAATCCGTCCCTCCGTCATCTCTTCGTTGTGGATGAGCAGGGGAGCTTCCGGTTCAACCAGGACTGGGCAGGTCGAGGTATCGGTGTCATTTCCGCTACGACGGTCGAGCACAGCACCGAGACGCCCGAAGAGAAACGTGAATATCTGTGGCATGGCTGAAGTAGTCACTGTCGCCAGGGATAGCTGATCTCCCATTGAATCCCCCGAACGGTGAACTTAGGTCACGGTAACGCCGCAAGATCTCATCAAGGCTACGAGCGTCCAGGAGTCGGAGATAAAGGTGCATTCCCGCCAAACATGCACCCGCTATATTTGGCCACGTGAATTCGCGCTACTGGATGCGACCGTGTATTCGCACGAACGTTCCTGGAATGTGGCGGGAGTTAAGTGCTGTGCCACCTGGGGGTGAAATCCTCTGTGGTGAAGCGCTCTGTGGGTGCACTGCGAGAAAAGGAACATAGGAGACAACGGCGCAAGCGGGCCGAGTGAATGGCGCAAAGGTGCATCGTCGGCCGCTACTTACTGGACGCCGGTCACGGGCAAAGAGGGTCCGGGATCGGGTAGATAGCCCTTTGCCCGGAGCCAGGTGTCGAGTGCGAGGGCCACGATGTCTCCGTGGGGGATGTCGGTCTCGGCGTTGTAGCGGCGTAGTTGAGTTGTCCGCGCTTGGTGTGCCGATTGCTGATGGCGTCCAGTGCGTCCGGGTGCGGCGCAAGGGCATCGTCGGTTGGCTGGAACTCGGTGTCGAGCGTGTCGGCGATTTCACGCAGTAGGCGCGCGTGACGGGAGTGATCAGGCACTAGAGCTGCTCCGGTTGGTTCTGCTAGGCGGATAGCTAGCCGCCTAGTGGGCTATTGGACTAGTCGGCACGAGAGGCGGCCGCGCCCCGGCGTGGGTGCGGCCGCCTTGTGCGCTGTGGTCGGTTTCAGAAGCCGCGGGTGGTGAGCCACTCGTCCAGGGCGACGGAGACGATGTCGCCGATGGGCAGGTGGTCGAGTTCGTTGTCCAGTGCGAAGCGCTTGATTCGCTTCTTCAGCCTCAGCGCTGACGGGACCGACGAGTCGAGGCTCTCGCGCGCGATGATGCGCTGGTTGAGAACCACGGCGGCCTCAGGGATATCCTTGGGACGGCCGAGGCCGTGGGCGTATGGCGTTCCCTCGCTCGGTGCTTCTTGCGATCGTGCGGCCTGTTCCTGGTGAGATCCCGGACCATCGGCCCTCACCGGGAACGCCCTACCGCCTGCCAGATGAGGAACCGGCCCGCGTACCGCCACATCGGCGGACGGCGCCGCAGCAGAAGCCGCCGACGTAGCGAGAGGCGGGTCGTGCTGCGCAACAGGCTCAGCCGACTGCGTGGGCTGGCCCGCAGGCTCGGCAGGTGGGACCGCCTGCGGCGTCCGCCACCCCACTGGCTCACCAGCTGATTCCGTCCCCGACTGGGGGGCGACCACGGCTGGGCGATCGCGCTGACTAGGGACAGACCGTTGCTCGGAGCCGCTCGGTGCAACCTCCGCGGTCGGCTGGCCAGCGTCCTGTTCAGCGGCGAACTGCTCGGGAGTGAGTTCAGCAGCCGGCGGCGGAGGAGGCGGGGCCGTATTCTTGGCCGCGCCGCCCAGGACACGGCCCTTGGGGCGGGCCGGGGGCTTCATCCGTTCGGTCATGCGGCGTTCAGCTCCTTCATCAGGCTGCCGTACTCGCTCAGCTCGGTGGGAATCTCGCCGAAGGCCTCCATGTAGTGCACCCAGGCGTGGATGACGGTCTCGGCGAGCGGGAACGGCTCGTCCCGGTCCGGGCCGATGCCCTCGCCCTCGACGGGCTCCAGCAGCTTCCCCCTCGCCGTGCGGGGGAGACTGGTGCGGTCGTCGGCCTTGACGAGGACCACGTGGGCGGTGACGTCGCGGGTGTTGCGGGCGGCGGCGCGCTCGGCCTCGTCGAATGTGGCGATGAGTTTGCGGCGCTCGATCTTGGTGGGGGCGACCGGCACGATCAGGCGGTTCGCCTCGGTGACAGCCTCGTGGAACAGCTTCGCGCTGCCGCCGCCGGCGTCGACGACGATCGCGCCGAACTCGGGACGCTTGTCGCGGATGTACTCGGCGATGTCGTCGAACGGGTACCGCTCGATGACCAGGTTGGCCGGGATCTCGAAGCCTTCGGCCTTGGCGACCTTGAACCAGTCGTAGGCGGACTGGCTGGTCGCATCCGCGTCCAGCAGCAGCGTCGGCAGTCCAAGGACGACGGAGTAGTAGAGGGCGATGAACCAGGCGGAGGTGGTCTTGCCGGTGCCGCCCTTGAGCATGCCGACAACGATCACGAAGGCGTCCCAGGCGCGGGCTGTGGCCGCCGCAAGGGTCTTGTGACGGGTGTTCTCGTTCACGTGTGTTCGATCTCCAGAAAGTAGAAGGGTGTTGTCTGGTGCGGTCGGTGGCGGCGCGCACGCGCTGTGGGATCGGGGCGGGGCGCGTGGCAGGCAGTTGCGCTTGAGATGGCAGTGCAGCGGAGTCGGCAGCTGACCGGCACGTGCGGCAAGACCAATGACAGGCCGGCCTGGGCCGGTCATGACCGCGTCCTGGGTCGGCGAGCGGGGCCGTGCCGGTGCTGGGGCCGCATCCGGGTGCCTGCCTGGTGCAGGAGCCGGTAGACCGTGGCGACGGAGTAGTTGCACTCCTTGGCGAGTTCCGGCACTGAGGCGCCGGCCTCGTACCGCGACCGCAGGGATACCGCGAGCTTCTTGCGCACTGCGGTATTGGCTGCGGTGCGGATGCGGAGTGTCTGCTGGGTGGTGCGGGGAGTACCGCCGGCCTCGATCAGCAGACGGCGGGCGGCGCGTCTTGTTCCGGCCCCGGCCGCGGCCAACTCGGTGAGTGTCGCGCCGTGCTGTTCGTAGAGGCGGCGCAGGTGGGCGGCGAGGTTGCGGCGGGCCTGCCCGTCGCGCAGCCTGCGGGTCTGCCACGAGGTGCGCATGACGGTCCCGGCCTCGCGCAGGCGGTTGAGGACCGTGCCGTACGACAGGTCACTGGCGGCGACGAGTTGGGTGACCGTGGCCCCGGCTTCGTACTGCTCGCGCAGGCCTTGAGGAGTGACCTCTCCCGTCTCGGTACCGGCGGGTGGTGGGGGTTGCGGGTTCACGCGGCGGACTCCCATTCACTGAGGGCTTCGGCATGGGCAGCTGCCAGCTCGTCGTAACTGCGCTGGTCAGTGGCGGTGATGAGGATCAGTCGGCCGTCGGTGGCCACCCGCCAGTCGGCGGCAGGGCGTCCGGTCGCCGGGTCGAGGACGGACCCGTCGGGGGAGTGCCACGAGGCCGGGATCTCGTCGGCTCGCGGTGCCGGGACCAGGACCTGGCGACCGTCGTGGACGATCACTACGGCTTTGCTGCGGTGTTCCGCGAGCCGTTCCAGCGCCTCCCGGTACGCCGCACGCTCAGCCACATGCAGCGCCCTGCGCCGGGCAGCGACGCCCGCGGTGCCGTAGCAGTGGGCGACGGCGTCCCAGCCCTGTGCGAGCGGGCCGTCCGAGGTTGTCCCCGATGCGTGAGTGGCCAGCCCGATGCCTTCCAGAGCGTGGGGCATCAGAGACCAGGTCTGGTCGGTCTGCCGGACCAGCCCATGCAGGGCAAGGCGTCGCAGCGTTCGGTAGGCCGTGGCGCGGGAGACCGAGGAGGAGCCGACGAGGTCATCGACGGTCTGCCCGGAGCGCAGGTGCAGCGCGCCGATGACCATCAGGGCGGAGCTGCCGAGGCCGTGGTGGGCGAAGGCGTCGTTGCTCATTAGTCGGCCGATGACGGTGGAGTCGATGTCGGCCGTCGTGGCCGTCTCAGGGGTGGGCCACTCCTCAAGTGCCGGGTCGGGGGGGTACTGAGTGGTCCGGGAACGAGACGGCGAAGCGGGCATGCCGTGGCGGCCGGAACTGCTGTCGTTGAGGTACCAGGTGGAGCCCTCCCGGCCGTGGCCGACCCGCAGCCGGCGCAGCCAGCCCCGCGGCTTGAGGACGGTCTCGTAGACGGCCCGCAAGGTCGTCCGGGAAATGCCTGCTTCCTCCGCCGTCTGCCTCTCACTGGCGTGGTGCAGAGGACCGCCCGCGATCTCCGCGAAGTTCAGATGCGCCCGCAGCACCCGCAGCGCGGTACGCCCCCGCTCTCCGCGCCAGGGCGTCGTCTCGATACGGTCCCGCAGCGCGGCGAGAACCTCGTACGAGTCGTGGCGCGACTCCAGCGACCGTGTACTGCAGACCGCTGCCGAGGCGCTGGCCCACACCCGGCGGATGTAGTCCAGGGCGCGCGTCTGCCCGGAACGCAGCGCGATGTGTCGGGTGTGCCGGCCGCCCTCGTGCTCGGGGTGCAGGAGCATCCGCGTCAGCTCGTCGACGGTTCCGCCGGCGCGTGCCACATGGCAGGCGATGGCCGCGGTGATCCGGTGACCATGCTCAGCCACACCGTGGCGGTCCTCGCGCCGGACCACGGTCCGGCCGTCGGAACTCAGCCTGCTGTAACTGCCCGTCGCATACCGGCCGGTGAGGTCACCGAGCAGAATGAGATCAGCTGCAGCCGTCGGCAGCTGGTGAAGGCCCAGTCGCTCGCTCGGGTGAAATGGGCGCTGGGAAGAACCTGTCTGGTGGGTGCTGTGTGGCACTGTGGAGCCGTCCCGCAAGGACAGAGACGCCACCCAGGCCCGCTAAAACCGCGGGTGGTGTCCGGTACCGACCTCCAATCGGTGCCAGCGAAGCCTCCAGGATTGCCATCCTGGAGGCGTTCGTATGCCTGGCTCCGATAATGGAGGCAGGCGTCCCCATCGCGGCTCGACCGAGGTCGATTCCGAGTGCTGTCAGCGGGTTCACAGCCTGATCAACACCGTCTGACCTGGGCCGACTCGGACCAAACCAGAGGGTGGTTGCCTCTGATCTACTCCGAGCAGCTCCGGTCGAATCGGGGTCGAATCAGAGCGTTTTCCTCTGACTGCCTCCGGTCGTCTCTGCCACCCGACCTAGCAGGTCACAGCCGATCTGGCCCACAAAGGCGCAGGTCAGAAGGTGCTCCAGGAAAACCCGGCGTACAGCCCGACTCGTCTGCCGCCACCTGCGGCTTTGCCTTGGAATGGGCCTCTGATCTGTGGCGGAGGCCCATTCCGGTCTTTCGGGGGCTTGCCGTGCCAGGCGGCGAAACGTCCTTCGGAGGTCCCTCGGACAGAGCTGAAAGTCCCTCAAGAGTGCCTGGAGCGGAGAGGTGGATGACGCTTCTGAGCTGGTTCGGGTCGATGGGACATCACGCTGTCGCTCTACCCCGCAGTTTGCAACTCCCGTGAGGTAGGAGATGGTCTGCGGTGGAGTGTTCGTGGTCTGGAGCCGCTGCACTCGCAATTCCCAGGTCTCGGGTTCGAATCCCGAAGGCCGCTCCACGAAGGTCCAGGTCATACCCTCACTGACCTGGTCCTATGCTTTCCGTGGACGGGTCTCGCTGCCCCTGATCGGCCCGAGGGCCGTCGCTCGGGGGAGTCGGTGGACAAGCGGGCAGAGCAGTGGACGAGCGCGCTCACGAGAACTGGCCTGTCGCGCCGGAGGCGAAGGGGCTGCGGGGCTGTGTCTCTCGGGCTGTTGACAGCAACGCTGTTGGGGGAGTTTCACAAATCGGGCGGGCCGAGCCAGCGACTGGTGAAGAATCAGCCGGGTGGACAACGAGATTCAGCTGATCAGCGACGGTGACGGATTGACGGTCATCGGGAGTGAGACGGATGTCGAACGCTTCCTCGTCTCGGAGGGACTGTCGTCGAAGGACCTCGGATTGCGACGGCTCAAGGCCGTCACCGGTACCGGGGCTCTGATCGCGCAGGCAGGTTCGGACATTGCCGCCGAATCGGCTTGCTGGGTGAAGCTGACTCGGGAGTCGGCACAGGTTGTCAAGAAGTACGGGCTGAGGGAAAGCTCGAAGACGGGTCTCAGCACCGGTGTGGTGAAGGGGCCCAAGGGCCAGGCCAGGGGCTTCGTCGAATTTGCGAGTGGGCCCCGATCGCTATTGGGTAACCCGGCGGTTCTCGCTCGTGCTGCGGGGATCATGGCGCAGCTCGCGATGCAGCAGACCATGGACGAGATCACCGATTATCTCGCCACGATCGACGAGAAGGTCGACGACGTGCTCTGCGCTCAGGAGGACGCTGCGTTGTCGGACATGATCGGAGCGGAGCTCGTGATCGAGGAGGCCAGGACCATCCGGGAGCAGGTGGGCCGGGTTTCCGAGATCACGTGGTCGAAGGTGCAGGCCACGCCGGGGACGATTGCGACGACCCAGGTGTACGCGTTGCGTCGACTCGACGCACTCGCGGAGAAGATGGAGCGCAAGGCCAAGATCGGTGATCTCGCCGAGGCGGCCAAGGAAGCCGAGTCCAAGGCTCAGGAGTGGCTCGCTGTTCTGGCTCGTTGCTTCCAACTGCAGGACGTGATCGCCGTGCTCGAACTCGACCGGGTACTGGACGCGGCTCCGGAGGAGCTGGACCGGCACCGCCTCGGGATTCGGAGTGCCCGGCAGAATCGGCTGGACATCATCTCGCGGAGCACCGAGCGTCTGGTGGCCCGGATGAACGGGGCTGCCGAGGCGGCTAACGCGAAGGTGCTGCTGCACCCGACCAAGTCCCCGGCTGTCGTCCAGTCGAGCAACCATGTCGTGGGTGGCATCCATGACTTCCACGGGCGGCTCGGGATCGAGTCTGGTCGCCGGCCGTCTGAGACGAGACGATGGGCGGCCGCGGCGGCGGAGGTGAGGGACAAGGCGCTTGAGACAGGAGCGAAGGGCGTCGGTGCCGCCAGAAGCCTCGGCAACGAGACCCTCGACCGGGCCAGCTCGGTAAAGGGCAAGCTCTCCAGCGGGATCGCCGAGCGAGCGCGCCGTCGGCGCGGGGACGAGGAGGAACGCGACGAAGAAGGCTGAGTGAGCGCCGAATTAGCCACGTGCGCAGCCCGACTACCCCCTCAACTGCGAAGAGCCGCATTACCGCGGAGGAACCGGTCGTGAACGTTTTGCGCTTCGGTGCCAGCGTCGGGGACTTCACCTTTTGACGTTCAGGAGGAGAGCGTTCAGCCTCTCAAGGGCATGGCGCAATCTGCCGCAGCGGCCCGTGTCGAAACCCGCTCAACTCGGGAACTCGAAGGTTCCTTGGCCAGCCCCTGGAGTACGACGAGAGGCTCGAGGTGCCTTCGGTTCCTTGGCTGCGTAGGGCGGGACTGGTAAGACGCCCTGTTCCCGGAGATGGTGTGTGGTGATGAGGGGGCCCGCGGTCACGGCGTCCAGGAGCCTGGCCTGTTCGGGTTCGAGTGCTATCAGAAGGGTGAGTGCGTTGATGAGATCCAGTAGATCAATCGTCCATCGCACAGGCCACGTTGGGGGAAGGATGTCGTTCAACGGGCTTTGCCACTCGACGTCGGGTTTGCGCTTGCGGAAGCCGAACCATTTACGGATTACCTGTACGCCGCCGATTCGGTAGTCCCAGGCCTCCGCCGCCACAGGTCCGATGGAGCCGCCTCCGACCGTCAGGGTGCGCGTCTTCGCGTCGTAGGAGATGCTGTCGGGTACCCCGTTGTCCTCGCCGATGGGGACGGCGCAGATGGGTTGTTCCGCTACGGGAAGTCTCGGGGTCTGTCCGGACGGGCGGCCGTGCTGTGGCGACGCAAAACGCTGGCCGTACGTGTGTATCCACACCGTACGTCGCCCGACCTCAGCCACCTCCGCCCATAGGCTGGCGTCCCGAGTCAGAGGGATGTGCGCGCCACGGGTGGTCAGGTGCTCCGCGAAATGGCGGGTGTAGCCGCTGTGGCCGGCTATGCCCGCGATGTATGCGAAGAGGTCCTCTGCTGTAACCGTCACACCATGGATTTGCGACAGTGCCTTCAGGAGCCCAGGGGTCACATTCGTCTCTGCCAGCTCCGCGTGACGATAGAGCGCCGCGACCCGGCCGCCTTCTGTGCCTTTGAAGTGGTGCATGTCGGGGATGAGAGCTGTGAATCCCACAGCTGGCCCTGCTCGCCCCGACTCCGAGTGCAGTTCGGACAGATAGATCTGGCGGTCGCTGTGGGCGAACCACAAGGCGGGTCGAGGAAAGTCGATCACGCGCCGGTCCGCAATGATCCACTGTCGGTCGAACGTCATCCTGCCGTACTCGGCGAGTACCGGTGTCCGCTCCGTCTCTTCAGCGAGAGTGCCCCGCGATTCGTGTCCCGGCAATGGCTGCTCCGGCTTGTCCGGGCGGCGGTCCCGAGTACTCTTCAGCAACGTTCCTTTGGCTGATTTCGGAGCCTGGACGAGCGTCCGCCAGCGTTCTCGCAGAACGGTCTTGCTGGGGGAGACCGGCCAACTGCGGTTGTTCTTGTTGCCGGAACTCGTCCAGGGCAACAGAGCATCCACGGTGGGCATCGCTGTCCATTCAGAGGCGGCTACGGCCTGAAAGGGGGTGGTCCACTCTGAGGAACAGGCGCGCCATGGTGTTCCGTCCCCGGCCTGGTGTCCGCCAATGCCGAGTCCGTCGAGCCAACCGAACTTCGCCTCTCTGGTTCCGGTCGGTACGTCGAGTCGCCACACGCGCGCAGGATGTCCCGGGTCTGGGGATCCTCGGCGGACGAAGACTGCGATGCAGACCTCGCGTTTCACGTCCTGGAAGACACGCGTGCGGGGGTCGGAATAGGAACCTTCGGGAGAGAGCCCGATGATCCAGCCTTCGTCAGCCGCCTCGCGCAGGTAGCGTCGCATGCCGGCGGCGCCCGCACTGTCCAGGAATCCGGAGTTGGTGATGAGAGCGACGATCCCGCTCGGTGCTTCCGGTGCGCCCAAGGCCGTCACCTGGTCGAAGACCTTCCAGGTCGACCATGCCCAGAAGTACACGTAGAGATTGTCCAGGGCGTATCCGATACGCCCGTTGTCCTCGGGGTGGAAGCGCGTCAGGATCGCCCCCCGGTCGTTCGGATTCCCCTCCGTGACCCAACGCCCGACCCCAGACTGC
>Ga0307513_10008257_pt1 | contig 13354 bp, 23 predicted proteins | sample 15_EM_MG_FD_202174 | JGI IMG/M metagenome (GOLD analysis project Ga0307513, IMG submission 202174) | Populus trichocarpa ectomycorrhiza microbial communities from riparian zone in the Pacific Northwest, United States - 15_EM | ecosystem: Host-associated > Plants > Roots > Unclassified | place...
GAGGTAGAGCGCCAGGTGCACAAGCATGAGCGAGATAGGCAGTGCAGCAATCAAAGAGAGTCCAAGTTTCGAACAAGAGCATCGAGCTCGGCCTGGGATGCCTGGTACTTCTTTACTGCTTCCTGTTGGAGAGTCAGTGATCGATCCGGTTCATGAGCTATGAAGAGTGGCTAACCTCGTATTTCTTCTCCATGTCGTCCCGTTCCTGTTCCAAACGGTGGATCTGACGCTCGTAGTGCTCAGCCTTCGTGTCCAACTCCCTTATCCTGCGGAAGGAAGGGGTCAGTTGACCTGCGGCGTGGTGTACCTGTGTGCGCGGTGCTGCGGAGGAACCAGCACCACACGCTGTGGAAGAGAAGTGTGGGAAACTCACTTAGAAGCCGACTCCTGCAACCGGTGCTCCGTGTTCTCCAGATCTCCCTCGAGAATTTGGACCTTGCGTGTCAGGCCGTCGAGGGTAGCGTGCGAGTTTTCACCCGCAGCCTTCTCATGTTTGAACTCCGTGATCTTGGACTCGTTCTTCTCTAGCTCTGACTCAAGGAGCCCGTTACGGTGGGTGAGCGACTTGATCTCCTGCTCATTCGCGAGCAGTAGCTGCTCGAGCTCCTTGTTCTTCTTCTCTGCCGCTTCTGCACGTTCTAAAGCTGCGTCCGACTCGACGCGGAGCTGTGCGAGTCTCTGCGAACACACAGGCGGTGGCGCCATCGATCAGCGCGAATCGAGACTCGGGAGCGAGAAGTGCGTACTTCTTTGATCCTATCCATTGTTAGGGAATATAATTTCTAATTTCGTTGGGGTCGATGAGTGTGGGGACGGTAAGATTCAAAGTAGTCGGCTCCAAGTGCAACCCCTCGCAGCTTGGAACCTCCCACTTCCACCGGGACTCGATTTTTACTTTGCACATCACCTAGAACAATCACCCATACAACAATCACGCGCCACTAGCTTAGCTCGGTATCGAGTCCCCTCCTCTGCCTAACCTGGTCCTGTGTCTCAAATCCTGGCGACCAACATGACACCCCAGGAGGAGCTTCCAATCCTCGAGAACATTGTCAAGTAAGTCCTTCCAATTACTTCCTCTTGATTTATTGCTCTGATTCCGTGTTTCACTGCTGATTTCTAGCATTCGCAATCGACTCACCGCACTCAAGAAAGACTCTGCCGAGTTTATCAAACCCCAAGACGTCCATAAGATTTACAACGACGTTATCAAGCAGGGTACGCATTCATTATGCCCTTTCGCATCTGTCAAGACCCTCTGCCACTCACACCCGATATTCACGCGGTACAGTGAACAACCTCATCGAAATCAGACGGGATGAAGTCGAACATACTCAAAATCGTCTGGACACTACGCTAGCGGATATGTTCTCACTATTGTCACTCTTCTTCTTGACCATTGGCCGCACGAAAGAGTGTCCGGCGATTTACTGCCAGATAGCTAGCATGCGGGTGAGTGCCCATATGCGACTCCATACCTTCGGCCGAAGGACAACAATCAATTGGTGTGCACACTGCTGGTGCCCTCTTTCGAAATTGCAGCAGCCTTAATTCGGATCGATCCCTGTAATGGGCCTTGTCCTCCGATAATCTATCTGCCCTCTGTCCTTAGGACAGATCCTGTCTCATAGATACCCTGGTATCCTGAGTTAGTGGGCACCAAATCAGCCTGGCTCGAGGAAGGGCCCTCGTGTTATCAACCTGTAGCGGGAGCTGGGGCTACCGCGGTTCGTCCCACAGCCTCAGCTGACTACCGACGCCGCGTCTTGAATACATCACCCTATTCTTGGTTGCGAGCCGCGACGGTGTCGCAATGTTCCGTGCAATCGTACTCGGCTAATCCAAGCCACAATCTATGTCGCTTACATGCACGAACCACATCTGACCACTAAATTCCACTTGCAGCAAATCCTTGATCACATGCTGGAGTCGTCCGTCTACAGCGAGTCGGACCTTCGACCCTTTCACTCACGCCTAGCGGAACTACGACAGGTCGTAAAAGACGACGCTAAAAATCAGCCGCCAGCCATGATCCAACTGATTGAACGTAAACTCACGCAGTGCGGTGAGTGCTTCCACTCAACCCTTGTGCCCATACATACATTCCAAATCATGACCGCCTCTTCTTGCTCGAGACTCGAGACCAACGTTCGCGAGTGTTGGCCATCGATGCGACATTTTAACCTGGGTCACATGGTCCCGTCCCATCTCGTTTGGTCGCCTCGTTGTCACCTAATCTATTCAGCCCAATACACGTGCTAAAATGCTAACCCTTGTTTCACTCTTTCCTTCTGTCTCTCGTGCGAATGCAGAGGCCGTCGTACGAAACATGCACGACTCGCTCTCCATACTGTCGGTCGAGCTAGAGCCTATCCACCGCCGACTCGTGTCGCTGAGACGACAGCTTGTGGCACTCGCAGCTAAAGATCACCCTTCAAAGACTGAATTGAAGAACTTGATGGATGAACTGCGAAAAGTTGACGCGTGAGTTTGCCTTTCTTTTCATGGCTTTCAACTCTCGTTCTCGTCCTCCCACCTATCCATGACGCTCCAGTTCAGTTCACTGACGTCGTTTTTTCCTCACCTTACGCCCTTCAGGAAGCGAATTGATGGCAAATTTCTCGGGCCCGGAGGTGCATCTGTCCCTTCGCAAGCACTTTGTTCCTCTCTCTTGGAAGAATGCTATGAGATCGCCCACGAGACCAAAGCCAGAGGCGACTCTCTCAACGTCTCTGAATCGCTCAAACCCATCTATGATCGCTTGCAGGCGCTACGGACGGAGCTCGAGCGGCTCAGTTTGACCCATAGGTGGACCCTGAAGGAGACCGATCTTTACAACTACACTGTTGCCCTGGCGGAAATCGACCGCATGCGAAAGGACGGTCGGTGGGGAGAACTTGAACTTGAGGAGAAGGATATAGATGGAGAAAAGAAGCCCAAGGTTGCGGGGCAGTATGTAAGTGGAAATTCGACGCTCAAGCTCCTATCTTTGATATTCTACGGCTGAAACCCGTCTCTTAGGTGCTCCTCTATGTGCTGAGGAGGTGCTACGGTCTCATTTACAAGCTTCTCTCGTCGAGTGAACCTGTCTCCGAGGAACTGATGCCTATCGTCAGTATCCTCGTCCGGGGTCTATCCGTCGTATCTAACCGTGTCATGAAATGACCACAGGCAAACAAACTGTCCACTGTCAAAAAGTGCCTGAATGAAGTACTCAAGTATGGTGGGCCATACGACCCGCGCGAATTGTACCCTGTAGGTCGTGATTGCTCCGTTATGTGTCTTCTGACATACCTCTCCATTGCAGTATCAGCTCGCTTTGTTTCAAATAGATTCCATGCGTAAGGATGGCAAGTTCCTTGGTAGTGACGGCTCGATACCTGAGGGCCAAGGCGTAGTCATGGCTCATCTCAACGAATGCCATGAGCTCCTCGAGATGGCGCGTCCCCGTCTCATTTGCGTCTTGCTATTCCTGACAAGTGTATTGCAGCTCAAGGAAACGATGGAAGATCGCGACGAGGAAGACGAGTACACTGATGGTGGGGATGCAGTGTCTGCATCGAGAGAAGACGCTGGAGCGTCCGATTCAGAAGATTATGATGTTGAAGACTCTGGGTGAGGTCTCAAAGTCATCTTAAGTGTCACGGGCGGACAATCTCGATCTTTCTATTTCACCTAGTTTTATGGGTCTCATTGTTGTGCGTATGCTACGATGTTGTGCTCCGTCCCCGTTGTGTCTTCGATAGGTTCCCACTCGATACCTCATATAACCCACGTTATTCACCCAGCACCGGGGTTCTAGGGGTACAGGAATGGGTACTGTACGCTGTTGCGAACATTCTTTGCTACGAAGTCATTTGCTTCGGTGAGAAAGGCAGTGATCTTCACGGAATGCTCGCCTTCCATGAATGGAAGATTCCAAACTCGTTCGGTGTGACTCCGAAATTGACAAGTTCTCTGCGCGGTGTGTGCGACTTCTGCCCGGGGTGACTCTTGTCTTGAAGGGCGGACCTCAACGGCGTCCTTCTACAGCGCAGTGCTTTTGCCAGTCTGCCTCTTCGAATACAACAACAGCCAAACACAAAAACAGAAAGGCTGTGAAGAGAGTGAAGGGAGTTCCCACTCGACAGTTCCAAGATCATTACTCTTCCCCGGCCAGAACTTGGTTATAAGATGCCCCATGTCTTCGTGCCAGTACCCGAGGGGCAAGTAGCTGTACCCGAGCTTCCTTGACTGCCTCTTAATGGCCAGAGTTCATATCAGCCTGTACGGGTGACTGGGGAGACTGCCAGAAGAATGGCTTCCTGCTGTGGTTTGGCCAGCCTCGAGAAACATGAGTTTTTAGACCTTATTTAAACCTGCTGGATTGGGACGTATGTATGGCCCTTGGGAGGATATAAGGGAGCTTCGTATGACCCACTCGAAAAACAAACCCCCCTTCAATCTCAAAAAGATGGCCAGTTTGGGAGAGCTGGGAGCTAGTTATGAAGAGTTATTAGCTTTCGAACGCAGACATTTAGTCGGCATGCAAGTATGTCGGCGCTCCAGCCAAGTCAATGCCTCATTAACCACTTACTGGGCAGGTGCTTGCTGGCGTTATAACTATCCTAATATACGACTACATCACGACCTTGTGAGTGGTTTCCCTTTCAATTTCTGCGCGTTGGCTGATAATGTACCAGAAACGAGGAGATCGAGTTTGTCTGGCGAACCGCCCCTCGTGTTACAGTAGCGAAAGCGCTTTTTATTATGGTAGTGACTCCATTCAAGGATATTTAATTATCTGATCTGTCACTAGAACCGTTACTTGCCAGTGCTCACGTTCTCGCTCCGCCTCTTTTGGTTCTTACGTCAAACTCCAGAACGCCCTGTAAGGATGACCTCTCCTCGCTTTCTTTGTCATTTTCTCATCATTCTCTCTCTAGCTGTGAGCATCCTAGTCTTAATTCTCAAGTCATCCAACCTCATAGTGCCTCTAGATGTACACTAGGTAGCCTGATTGCGTACCTCATCATAGTGAGTAAGGTTCTGTAACAAGATAAGTATTCACTCTATTAATAGTTCCATTATATTATCGTTGAGGGTAGGAATTACATCTCAGATGTATGGCAAAAACCTTGATCTGTTAGAACAGTGATCCTTGCGTTGAGAGTCTGGGTGATATGGGGATGTCCCCGTTGGCTAGCACTCACCTTTCTGGCCGTGTTGTTGACAGCTTGCGGTTTGACTTTCACTTTGAGAGAGGTGCTGCCACCAGTCCGTCAGGATTGCCCCTAATTTAAGCCTTTACTGACTGATTAAATAGTCCTTTATTCCTCTAGTCAAGCTTAGTGAGTGATCGAGAAACCAAAGTCGATAGAGGGAATAACTGACCAGCCTCGAAAAGCTCCAACAGTATTAATTCTTTGCAAACGTAGTCCAGCGGGATTCTTCTTTGAGTGTCTCACAGGATTTGCGGCCGAGGTGAGAGGCAAAGAGCCATGCTCAACATTGATTGATGGACACTATCTCTAGACCATCAGCTTTGCGTTGTTGGCTTACAAGGTTTATCTTATACGGAAATACGCTACGAGGGCACCCTTTGTATCAGCCTTGTTTCTTCAGTGAGCGTCCTTACCGAGCCTTGAATTACACACTGATATGATCACTCAGTGGTGGACTATACTACCTGGTAGTTTCAGTCGGATTTCTTATTTCCATCGCAGGGACTATGATCTTAGAGGTATTTCGATTAGTACCGTCAATATAACAGCACCAGTTTATTAACAGCATATACAGTTGTATTACCCACTGGTCGATTCTGAGTAAGCTAAAAAAAATACAGTCGCTGAATTTTGTACTGATTATGAACCAATAGCTTCCAAGTCTGTGTTGGAGTTGTGGCGTGCAACCATCTAATTTTTTCCCTGAAAGGGCTCTATGATAGACCTCAGGGACGGGAGAGCGATATCAGTTCCCCGCAGGTGACTACTCATCATGCTCAGAGCATCCATTTGTCAACACGGCACCGAAGGAGCAGACCTACTGCTTGGGCTATTGCTCCAGAAGGTTCAAATCCATCAGGGACGAATCATTCCTTAGGCTCAATGGGTTCCGTACCGATATAACGCCTCATTGGTAAAATTCAGGGCATGAGAGTGTGGCCTTATGAAATGTATCCTTAGCTGGAGTAGAAGCTTTTATACATAAATGTTGGACCGAAAGATAAATTCAGGAAAATAATTGCAGGAGCAGTACTGTGCGACAGAAGAATACTTTGAGATTGTAAAGATAATCGATGTAAATTGTGTAACTAAAGGGCCGAATAGTTCTACTCTACGACATCGTAGAGTACCTAACTTGTTATGCCTTGTAGGAGCCCCTAGGTCAGGTGCCTGGTGTGGCGTCCTTTCAATGGCCTCCTCATATGGAAGCCCGATGTTAGGCAGAACCTGTGAGCTGTTGCGTCTTGCAGAGCCGTGCTATGGGTGCAGAGATTTCAGGAAGGGACTGCAGTGTCCTGTTAATAAATCCAGTAGTGTCGTATGATATGAACGCAAGGTGCCCATCTTGTCGCGGAATAACGAAGGAGATAATATAATATTGCTTGATACCTTGGTGTTTGAATGATGCTTTCGAGACTGAAAGACAAGCACCTGTTCCTGGAAACTTCAAGGGCTATTTCCGCGAAGTGATGGTGAAGCGTCGTGGATAGATCTGATAATTAAACGCTCAAATAAGCCTTTAGTTTGAGTTGTGCTTTCCTCCATGAATATTCGAATAATTTCGAAATCCTGTGTGGGAAATGAAGGTCTGCACTGCGTACTGCGTGTTGCCATGGCTGGTATTCTCCGACGTGCCGGAGTACGGTACGTCCGGCTTGTACGCTATTCGGAACTTGTTGGGAGGTCTCGAGGCTGGGATTTTATTCAATTTCGGAAGCAAATTACCAATTTGCTCCACTATGGTTGGCAGGTTTGACAGGTTCTAAATTTTCGGCGACCATTTTGAATGCTACGACCCTTCGTGGATTACATGCTCCAGTGCTCAGTATATATGTGCCGGTTTCTATCGTGAAAATTTGCCCGTGCTTCATTCCGTTCCCTGCCGAAGGGCCCACTTCGACCTCTGTTTCTCACCTTCTCCCTCTGCGGTACATAAGAGAGCGGTTCACGGTCTGTTGGTGTGGTACCTGAGGCAAGACGGTATCCTCCACCTGCAGGCCTGACACCTGCCTCTCACGCGTCGGTTGCCGCGAGGATCTTGACATTCGAGAGACCCTTCGTCACTTTATCAGGATAGACCTATTCAGCAGATACCCATGGCTGGCCCATCCAGCTCTCTTCTGGCGGCGGACTTGGACCGAGATGTTATCTTGCAAAATTTTGGCGTTAGTTATGAAGAACTCCTATTTTATATGAACTTGAATACAATCGGGAATCAGGTATGTACATCTTCCTTGCCTGTCGAAAGTCGTGCTTTTCATTTGCCTGCGATAGTTTGCCACTGCAGCAGGGGTGCTTTATTTTTATGACTATATTACTACTCTGTGAGGTGACCACATGCGCTCAGCGTATCACTTTGCTCAAATACAACTGCCCAGTGATGAAGAAATCACGTTCGCCTGGCATGCAGACTTCTGGAGATCCGGTCTCAAGCTTGTGTACCTCCTGGTCAGTATTTATTCTCTTCATCTTTCGTGGTCGTTCAATTCCCACTCAGAACCGATACCTCCCCTTTGCCGTCGTTGGGACTGGATTCTATATCAACTGGAGGGGAAGCAGCACACCACCATTCGTCGTACCTCCCTCAGTGAGTACAAATTCTACGGAACACGAATCGGTCAACTCACTGTACGGTCCAGGCGTTAGTATCCCCAGTCCGTCCCCAGAACTCGAGCGCGTAACAATCCCTCCCTCAGATGTCAGCTCTATCCTGCTGCTCTGATTCTAGGTGTTGTAGGTTTATACTAGTCCCATTTGCGATTGTAAGGCTCACCGACTGCAGGCAAACTATGGGACAGTCGAAATAATCTTAATGCTTCGAGTGTGGATTCTCTGGGAACGAAATCGTTGGATTGCTATCTTTCTCTCCGCCGTATTCGTTATTGGTTTGTGCCTCGGAATTGGCTTGATGCATGCGCATATCAAGGTACACCATATTAATACCTTCCTATGGCGATAGATTGACTAATTTCACATCGTAGTATTCTATCCCGCTTACGCACTTCCGTATGACTAGTTCTCCGTGATAGCTACCGAGCTTATGCTACTGCAGCTAGCACTCTCTTCCCTGGGTGTGGATTTGGGACATCCGGCGAAGGAGCATACGATTATATTTTAGGTGGGTCAATAGAGGTAAGCTTCTTATTTATATGGCTGTACCACAAGACTAAGCACGGCTCAGACTATAACCTTCTTGCTCCTGGTGTCCAGAGTATGGATGGCGAAACGATCCTCCAGCCCCATTATTTCCGCGTTAGTGAGGCAGTAAGGGATATAGCTCATATTCATGCTTCCGTGCTCTAATACAGCGGTGCCCAGTGGTGCACTCTACTACAGCGTGGTCCTGACTGGGTTCATTCTTTCTATCCTCGCTAACATGATCGAAATAGTATGTCATCCCTCCCTTTTCATGGTCTATTAGTGACGTTCTCTTCAGCTCAACTTCCCCGTCTTACGTGCCAAGTGGGTCCTTTTCTCCATCAGAAGCGAATGAATCTTCTTTTACCTCTCACACTCAGTCTTGTGGTCATCATCTGTGCCGTCTCTTGCAATCACTTGATGATAGGGCTTCGAAGGGTCGACGGATCCTTGGCGCAGGGCGTTACCGAAGTCGAAGATTCCATGGCCTTCGCTCCCCGTCATTCAATTGACATTAGTACAGCCTTCGAAAATGCCGATTTCGCTCGAACAAGAGCCACCGACTCCGAAACAGCATGGGACGTCGAATTAAGTCTCAGGGAAAGAGCACAGAGCACACGAGACACAGATTGAGGCCACCGTATATGTGCTTGTAGGGTGTAGGACCAGATCCAGAAACGCATAACGAGGTGCGCCATATGGATGGGGGACGCTTAGCCGAGTCGGATCCGTCGGTCCTCATGTAGTCCACACGAGCTTCTTTTGGGCTTGGAAGAAGGGCATCTCCGATAAGAAGGGCCACACAATGAGACAGAGGAGCACATGCACACTGACACATATTCCCAGCCTCTCAGTCATTCTGGACTTCCTCATTTAAGAAGGCGCTCCTAGAACCGCGAGACAGGCATGAGAATCGAAGGATTCGGGGTCTTCCTCCCACCGGCCAATAGGCGTGATATAGGGGAGCAAATAGGGGAGCAACAAGGGAGCAACAAGGGTGTGGTCTGATCTGTCGCGACCGCGACCCGCGACCTGGGCCGTCCTCGCCCGACTCACTCCCCCCGCATAACTTGGACCCAACCGAGCACATCATCTCGGACTAAAAAAACCCCGCTCGTGTCTTCTTCAACGTAGCCGAGCCACGAGGAAAGTGCAGGGACGAGCACACCTGTCTCTACCCCTGGTGTCAATTTGCCCATTTAGACACTCCTGAGTGGCCTATCCTCCTTGAACAAAAACACCTCTGTGAAAGCAGGGCGTGCATTGGAATGAACAACGCAACCAGCTCGACAACTGGGTCGCCTCAGCTGGATGCCTACCTAGAAAACATCGGGATAAGTTATGATGAACTAGCATATTATATAACACACCACCGGATGGGCAATCTCGTAGGTATTTTCTCCTGGAGAGGTGGGAACTACTAAATTCGTCCGCAAGTTCGTCATTGCCGCTGGCGCACTTTATACTTATGATTTTATTATCACTTTGTGAGTTGCCTGTGTCTACTATTGACTTGATGGAACTCATAAATTGCTAACACAGCGACGAAGAAATCGACTTTGCGTGGTCGGCTCGGGCATGGTGGCGTAACAGCGTAAGACTTGTATTCTTTTTGGTAAGTTTGGCTCCTCCGTAGTCCTCCCTATTATCCATTGCTTCCTCTAGAATCGTTATGTCCCGTTCTGTCTGATTGCCTCTGGCATCTATCTCAACACGAGTACGGGCGATATTCCACCATTTGTCGCATCTCCGCATGTAAGCAAAGGCTTCGGTTCATAGCCACGTTATTGATGCCGCTGGATAGGCATGTCGTCTACCTCCTGTCATTTTGGCCCTTTCCATGATCAACTTTGGGGCGATAGAGATAATTCTCATGTTACGGGTCTGGATTCTCTGGGAGAAGAGCCGTGCAATAGGCATACTGCTTATAACGGTCTTCGTACTCGGCCTCCTCCTAGTTCTCGCGCTTATCCGGGTGGACATCAAAGTAGGAAATGTCTTCATTCCTCCGCTGTGTAACTGATCTCGTTTCATTTCAGTACCCTTTCCCACTGGCATATTTTCGTGAGTTAGCATAACCTCCGTTCCACCTAATAGCTAATATTGATTGCCCCCCAGCAAGCAACGTCCTCGTTGGTTGCCCGTTGCTCGACTACTCAGGAAGAAAAGCATACAAGGGCGCATACACTTACTTCTTGGCGGCTGCTATGGAGGTAACTGCCCCTACTTCATTTGATGCAGCCACTGACCCTGGGAAAGTGCATATCGTTCGGACTATTGATATCGAGAGTGTGGATGGTTAGTGCTCGCCGGTCTAGTCCCAACATTTCCGCCTTAATTAGACAGTATGTACATCGATTCTTGTTTACTGGGCCACTCACTGACGGTTCCGCCATAGCGGTGCATTGTATTACACTGTCGTGCTATTTGGCTTCGTTCTTGCAATCCTCAGCAGTACGAAAGCAGAGGTATGTTCCCCATCTCTCTGCCTGTACTCAGCTAAGGTTGTCCCTAGTTCAACTTCCCAGTCTTCCGGGCAAAGTAAGTCCTCTTATACCCTCAGCTCTTGCAGTGGACCCTCATGTTAGAATACAGTGTCATCATAATCATGTGCTCAATCTCTTGCAACTACCTCATGATTGGGCTACGAAGGGTTGATGGATCTTTGGCAGGTGGGGTCACTGAAATCGTGGAGACATGGCGGGTTGAACCACGAGATACAATGGATGTGACCACTACCTTCGCAAACGATGCACTAGCCCGCACACGAGACACCGACTCTTCCCCATGGGATGTCGAATTGAGTCCCCGGGCAGGGAGAAGAAGCAACATTGATGAAGGATAGGTCCTGACTCCCTGAGAGGGCTTGTACCATACCGATTTCCGTGTCGGCCTATCTCTGTCTTCCTGTATTGCATTCATCATCTCAAGGGTGTCCGCTGGATTAATGTAGCCACTTCGAATTTTGACATCAAGATGGAGATGGGAGTGGTTTGAACCAGTTAATGCATTTGTAGTCACGCATTATGAATTAGCAGGGGCGTCACCGGTCCACTCCTGCCACCGATGGAGACGCTCAGGCAAATCAGTGAGATCTTCTTTACATATAGCCCCTGTCTCCGAAGTATATCGACTGTGACGCTTTCATAGCCTGCTTCGTGACCTGACGGTCTCAACAATGGCCCCGACTCCTTCGACGGCCTGCGCCGATTTATATTTTGCTTTCTTACCAACTCCTTCATTCTACGAAGACAGAGTATGTCGAATACGGGCTTAGAAATAGGAGTAAGTCTCGACTAAATATTTTGTACCTAGAGGTACCACAAATGGATCAGAACTCATACGAATTGGTGAACAAGCGGGACACGCGAATAGAAGTAAGTAGAGCGATCGCTGAAAGCTGGTGAGGTGGCACCTAAGTACTACATACGTATACGGGTCAATTGCGGGCCGAAACGGAACTTGCATAGCTTAACGGGGCGAAATGCACTGCAGCCCGCGTCAACGGCACAGCACCACCATATGGCGCTTATGCCGCTCACAATCGCAGACTATCACGACGGATCCCGATGTGACCCTAATAAAACACCTCACTCAAATGTCTTGCGAATGTCCGGCGAGCGCTACGTATTTACAAAGCGCGCACTACGACAGCCTTCTTGGGTCCTCTGGGATAACATATATCGGCCCAGTCCACTGTCTCCGGGACCACACTTTCCGTATTCTGCACGACAAGCTGGCCATCCCTCCCGCCCTCTTTGAAACGCATCATATCGAGCATGGACAACGACCATTCTGCGGAACTGGAACGGTTAGGCGTCACGTATGAGGTTCTGCTCGACTTCGTACGCAAACAGCGGATTGGTACCGAGGTAAATAATTCACCCAATTTCAAAGGAGGACTTCTTCGCTTATTCTATTCCCGTAGCTCCTCCTTGCTTCAATAGTCATTTATGTTTACGACATCCTCACGACTTTCGATCTGGAAATCAGGTTTATTTGGCTGGTCAAACCCCGCATTACGCTGGGCACTGTACTCTTCGCGCTGGTACGTCCATGAAATGGGATAGACTTTATCGCCATCTGAGTTATTGATAGAACCGCTACGTCCCTGTGGTGGGCTTCATGATGCGGTTTATTTACTTCACACATCAAACACCTGCGAATCCACTGTGAGGGGCTGTTCAAGTGGATGACGTGATAGACTAATTAGACGCGGTCTCAGGTGCACCATCTCCTCGGCGTCGGCTTATCTGGCAATTGTGCGTAACTTGATCACTGGCAAGCGGGGTTATGCTTACCATGAGACGCAGGTCACTTTCGCGACAGTCGAGTTCGTGTTGATGCTGAGAATATGGGTGCTGTACGGTAGGTCAAAGCGCGTGGGGACTCTCATGGCGACCTGCTTCTTGGCTACCATAGGGGCTGGGCTGGCGCTCCGCAAGGTGCAACCAGCATTGGTTGCTGGTGATGTGTTCACTCGTGAGCCCCCTTCTCCTTTCTATGGTCCATCTGTGCTCATGATTTCCCAGCGCCGGTGACTGTCACCATCTGCCGACGGTCTCCCCCATCCGAGTATTTCTGGGGCTACCTCTTTGGTACTATACTAGAGGTACCTTAAAGCCCTCTCTTAACTCATAAGCGCTCAACGTCTACCGAACAGGTGTTCACCTTCTCTCTTCTACTCAACAAAGTGTATTTACACCGGAAGATAAACACCACATCCCCAATCATGATTGCTCTCCTCAACCATGGATCCTTGTACTACCTCCTGGTCATCAGCATGTTTATGTTTACCGTTGTGTCCGCTACCACAAACGATCTGTTTTGGCCAGTTATGGACTCCAAGTGCGTCTCCTCTATTTTCTTCGAACTATCTGCCTTCTGCCACCCAGTTAACTAATTTAAATCATATGCACCAGTATCGCAATATGCATCTCCTGTGTAGCATGCAACCACTTTGTTCTCTCACTGCGCGGGCTGTACTACACTACTGACTGTATCGACTTTAA
>Ga0307513_10008258_pt1 | contig 13352 bp, 9 predicted proteins | sample 15_EM_MG_FD_202174 | JGI IMG/M metagenome (GOLD analysis project Ga0307513, IMG submission 202174) | Populus trichocarpa ectomycorrhiza microbial communities from riparian zone in the Pacific Northwest, United States - 15_EM | ecosystem: Host-associated > Plants > Roots > Unclassified | place...
TCTTGTGCAAGAATATGAAGGTTTTAATGCACAAATAAGAGTATAATTTAAAGTTGTTTTTACTGTTAAAATAGCTTGTATATGATATATATTTATTTTGTATATTTAATTATGTAATTAGACAAGCTATATATATATATATATATATATATATAGCAAAAAATAATTTATTTATAGCCGTTATTGTTTTTCTAAAAAATAAAATGAATGATCGGTTCATAATAATTCTGCAATTTTTTTAATTGTGTCTTTTATAATCATTAAAAAACTTTTTTATATAAAATTGACATGTAATTTAATCTCGAAATAATGTGCAAATATATAATATGAAGAGAATGGAAGAAATCTAGGAGAACAACAAAAGAATTCTGAGTACAAAATTGAAAAAAAACTATAGCTTGATCACCAAAGTGAAAAAAAAAATTGATTGATCAAGAAAAGAAATTCGCATCGTGTACAGTGCTTATTTATGAATATTTATTTGTGAGAGGTTAAATAGAAAAGCTACAATAAAATACCGTCCTTTTATTTATTTATATATTATAGTTTATTTATGAATCAAATTTTATTATTTAGAAAATTTTGGATATCGCGTGGAGGAAGTAGTTTAGCCAAAGGTATGCAGAGAATTTGGAAAGTTAGCTGGGGTGAACATGCACACGCGGGCTTCCAAACTAAAATTCTAAGGCCTAGGCTGGTAGTTGAATCATGCGCAGCACGTGCCAATCAACATACAGTCCTCTCACCCATTCCCAGACCCACACATCATTTTAGTTTTATTTCGTCAATTACTACTCCAATTTACATATATATTAAGAAGACGTTTTTTTTATAAAAGAAATAACATAGTTTGGTAAAAATATTGGGAGAATAATATAGGATGAAAAAATATTTAGAAATAGTACAACTTAAACATAACTGTATTTTTTAATATCGTTTATTTAGTCATATTTTAAAATATATGTTTTATGCAAATTAATTAACCTAAACAAAAATCAACTCAAATGTTTAGATATGAGATTCAAGATCTAATAGCTAAGAAAAAGAAATGAGATAATATGATATGTCAGGAAAGAGAAATGAGAGGAGAGAAAAGGGAAAGGAAAGAATGGGTTGCCGGGGATATACTAAGACTGTTTTTGACATATCCTATATTATTAAAAAGATCTCGATGAGACAATTCTAACTACATCTTTAAAAACCCACCAAACAAGGTCGTAACTAACTTTATATTAACCTCGAACAAAATTCTTAATCAAGTACGACATTGTTTGGTGGTTTTTCAAGGTATAATTAAAATCATCTCGTCAAGATTTTTCAATAGATACCGAGTGTGTTGAAAATGGAGCCTTTGTAACTCATTCTTTCTTTTCATTTTTTTCTTTCATCTTTCTCTCTCATGCCACATCACTTTATCTCCTTCTTTTTTCTTGACAATTGGATCTTGAATCTCATTTCTTGGTTTTTGAATCTTCATGAAATTTTAGGCAATAACGATTGTGTATAACCATTATTCACAATAGCAGTTATGTTCAACCTATATTATTTCCCTAGTACTTTTCTAATCTATATCATTTTTTATTTTTTTTTTATCAAAATGTGCTAGAATAGTAAAAGACCACTTTTTTATACATGCCTTGCTTCTTTTTCTTCTCCTTCTTCTTGTTTAACTTTTTTCCCTTTTTGAAGTGAGGTCACTAGCTAATAGGCAAAAGAACCAACTTTTAATTTTCTATATATTCCCATCATAACTTATGTTTTTAATAAGAGGTTTTATCCATACTATTAATTTAAGATAAAATAAGGTGCAACCTATTAAAATAATCCAAATTAACAAAAAAAAAATGAACATAAAAGAAAAGGAGGCTAAGGTTTTCATTAATCACAATGTTCTGAAGGATTGCTTAAACCTAAATATAAAGAGATTTATATAGGCTAAACTGAAATTACTATTCCACCCTTAATAAATAAAACAAGATATTCTGCTTCGGTTGAAGATTGAGAAACAATAAATTGTTTCTTGCTCTTTCAAGAAATAAGAGAATCACCTAAAAATATACATAAACAAGTAACAGACTTGCTATTTGTGGGATCATTACCATGATCAACATTAGAGTATGCACGCAGCTTCAATTAAGAGGTGGATGGAAGTAAAAGGCTTTGAAAAACTATACCCAAAGATATTGCAAAATACAAAGAACAACTGCCTAGTGAACGGTAGTAGGAGAAGCAACAAACTGACTAACAACATGAACACCATATGCAATATCTAGATGAGTAATTATGAGATATACCAAGCTCCTAACAATAGTATGATATAAAGTAGAATTTGTCAAAAGTAAACCATCATAAAAAAAATACCTTGCATTAACCTCAATGAAAGTATCTATAGTCTTGTTATCAGTTAGTTTAGCTCGCTTAAGAATATCTGCAACATATTTCGATTGAGAAAGAAGGTAACCTCTAGGTGAGTAAGCTACCTCAATACCCAGAAAATATCAAAGGTAACTCAAATCTTTCGTTTCAAACTGTCTAGCCAACTCTATCTTCAAAACTGAAATCTCATCATTGTCATCACCAGTAATAATCATATCATCAATATATAAAGACATAATGATATGATCTATATTAGTGCACTTAATAAAAAAGCAGAATCATGATTACTAGAAACAAATCCAAGAGACGAGATCACAACAGAAAATTTCTAAAACCAAGCACGAGGTGTTTGTTTGAGACCATATAACGCTTTCTTGAGCTTACAAACATACCCAGAGTCATGTGAAACACTAGGAGGGGGCGCCATATAAACTTCTCTTGAAGATCTCCATTTAAGAAGGCATTTTTAACATCAAGTTGAGAGATATGCCACCGGCGAACCGAAGCTATGACAATAAAAGTACGAATAGTAATCATTTTTACAACTAGGACAAATATCTCCTCATAATCCATACCATAATGTTGAGAGTATCCTTTTACAACCAACCTAGCTTTGTATCGCTCAATAAACTCATCAGAATTAGTCTTGATTTTATACACCCAACGATAACCATCAACACTCTTACTAGGAGGTAGAGGAACCAAATTCCAAGTATCTGTCTTATGCAAAGTAGAAAGTTCATCATCCATAGCTTGCTGTAAAAAAGGATCATGAATTGACTCTTTATAGGAAGAAGGCTTAGAGAGACAATGAATATAAACTAAAAAGAAAGTAAAGGATGAAGAATAACAAGAATAAGCAAAATCTAGTAGCTCTGTAGACTTACGAATATGTATGGATTGACGTAGAGGTGGATCCACAATCTCAAACAAAGTTTGGGGGACTGTAGATGAGAATGGAGTTTTAGGTGTACTGAAGAGTAAAGTGTTAGTACCTACATAATGATGAGTACAAATTGGTTGGATATGGGGAAGGTAATCTAAGGTACTAGGAACCTGAGTTGATAAACTATCAGAATCCTCAAAAAGGGGATCTTTACAAATAAGATCAGATCTAGTCAAGTTATGAGTAGTGGATGAAATAAAAAAGAAGGGTATATGCTTGTGAAAGACAACATGACGAGACACATAAAATTTCTAAGTTACTGGATCAAAACAACGATATCCCTTTTTACCTTCACTATAACTAAAAAAGACATAAATAACAGATCAAACGGAAAACTTACTGCGTTCTACATAAGGACGAAGAACAAAACAAGTACAACAAAAAGTTCTAAAGGAGGAATAATCAGGGGCATACCCATATAACTTTTCAAAAGGAGAAAAACCTGAAGTATAAGAAGATGGAATTGTATTAATCAAACTTACAGTAGTAAGGAAAACTTCTCCCCATAACTCACTAGGAATAGAAGCATACAACAAGAGAGAATGAGCAGTTTCGATAATGTGCCTATGTTTTCTTTCAGCAACTCTATTTTGCTCAGGAGTATCTGTACGTGAAGTTTGGTGAATGATTTCATTTAAGGCAAACAGTCACAAAATTTATTAGAGGTGGATTCCCCACCCAAATCACACCTAAAGCATTTGATAACAGCAGAATGTTGAGTTATAAACAAGAGCTCGAAAGACTGTGTATATCTCAAAGAATTCAAAACGATGTTTTATTAAATAAACCCAACAATAACCAGTATGATCATCAATAAATGAAACATAATATCAAGACCCTTTTTTGTGGCAACAAGAGAAGATCCCCATACATCAAAATGAATCAAGTCAAATGGGGAAGAAAAAACAAAAATACTTCGATTAAAAGGTAAAGCAGAAAATTTTGCTAGTTTATATCCACTACAATCAGAAATATCACAGGTTTGCAAATTTTCTAAAGCTCTTGTGGATGCCAAAAATCTCAAATGAGAAGAAGAAATATGACCTAGATGAGAATGACATAAATAAAACTAGAAGATGAAGGACTTAAACGAAAAGAAAACAAATCAACAGTAACGACAACTGACACTTTTAACTCATCCAAAATATATTAGTCAATTTTCCCTATGGCTTGTCCCAATCATCTTTTAAGATTGCAGATCCTGTATACAACAAAAAAAAAAAGAGGAAAAAATAACTAAGTAATCACCAGAATCACATAATTGACCAACAGAAGCAAGATTCAATCTAAGTTTCGGAATAAAATAAACATTAGAGAGAGACAAGTGAGGTGTGACAACAAAACCAACATCTGCTAAAGGCATGAAAGTTCCATCAGCAGTCATAACAGGAATAAAGGGCGAAGGGAACATATAAGTAAAAGATAAAGAATCTGAAGACATATGATGTGAAGCACCATAATCCAATACCCATTAAGAATATGACATACATGAGGAACTATGAGGTAACTGATGTACAAAAAGAGAAGCAGACATTGCTTGTGGCTGTAAGGAGAGAAACTTCTAAAATTGCTCTGCCAGAGTACTAGGATCGGTGATAGAGCCTGGTGAAGCTACTACTACAGTATTGTGGCGTAGTGGTTTATAACCCTGAGGTGGTCTACGAGCATTAGATTATGACTGGCTGCCAGACTTCCAAGCTTGATTTTGCTGTCTCAATTTGGGACACTGAGCCTTCAAATGACCCTTCTACTTATAAAAATTGCTTTCGTCGAAGACAACCCTTGTGTAAGGCTTATTCTGATGATTAGAGAATGACTTAAATGGTATTGCTAGTACAGAGGAATTCAAAGTAGATAGAATTCCCTTTTCAGAATAAGACTGTAGATGTATTTCTTCAGTCAATAGCTCACTAACAACAAAGTCAATAAAAGGCAATGGAGAACGATGCAGAATTGAAGTTCCAAGTCCTTTAAAATCATTACAAAGTGCTGTTAAAAACTGTACCAATCATTGCTGCTCTTTACGATTAATATAGACACCACATGCCTTTAATTCTGCCGATTCTATAAGAGTCAATTAATCTAAAAAATCTGTCATAGCAGAATAAAACTCCTGAATACTCATATTCTTCTGATGAAGAGCTCGTATGTCATTCTCTAATTGATACTGCTTTGTAAAATTTGACTGCGTGAATAACTTTTGTAGATGATCTCAAACCTCATTTGTTGTCTCATACTTCGCCAACTGCGTACCTGTAGAATGCTTAGTAGAATTGTTAATCCAAATGATAATGTTTGCATTGTTTGCTTCACATGTATCTATTAAAGCAACATCCCCATCCTCAGTATTCTTGGGTATCACATAGGTTCCACTAATATATCCCCATATCTTTTTACCCTTAAGAAAATTTCTCATTACATAACTCCAGTACGAATAATTCTTTCCATCCAACCTTACACTTACAGACTAAAATGAATCATCTCTTTCAGTAGCCATAATCAACAAACAAAAAAAACCAGAATGAAAAAGCAACAAAGGAAAAAAAATACCAGATTGCAAAAACTGAATAGATATAATAAAAACTGAAAAAATATCTTTTTGAAGTTATACAATTACTCTAAAACAACAAATTACAGAAACTGAATGAAATAACAAACTGCAGAAGCTGAAGGGAAGATGAAATACCAAATTTACAGAAGCTGAAGGGAAGATGAAATACCAAATTTATAGAAATTGAACAAATATCACATCAAAAAAATATTTCAAGGCTCCGCCTCGAGCCTCAGCAGGGGCGCGCTGCCTCCTGCAAACCCTCATAGTTGGATCCATGAAAGCTGTGTTTAAGATTAAACTTCGTTTCATACAACTAGCTCTGATACCATGTTAAAGTAATCCAAATTAACACAAAACAAATACGAACATAAAAGAAAAGGAGGCTAAGATTTTCATTTATCACAATGTTATGAAGGATTGCTATAACCTAAATACAAAGAGATTTATATATGCTAAATTGAAAATACTATTCGACCCTTAATAAATAATATATATATATATATATATATATTTCTTAACACGTCCAAGTGATTAATGCATGGCGTGTAAACTCATAACTCGTCAATTCATCTGCAACCAAATAAGAAGTAATTGATTTGTGTTGAAAGCTATCACGTTTCTTGTGAGAAATTATATTTTGCAACTTGCTTTAAAATTATTTATGGGTGTAATTTTATTAGATATTCAGTCTTATATGATATCTCAAATCCATGCTTAATCACATCTTCAATACCATACCCACACATATTAAAAAGCTACATTAACTAGTATTAATTTTTATCCCACTCCAAAGTATAATAGTCCAAACTTTCAAATATTTTTTCAAACATGTTTGTTTTTATGTATTAACATGTTTTATTTTTACCTGGATTCTATTTAAAGGAATTAGAGGCAAGGTGATAACCCAAAATCCTTGTACTCAGCCAAACGTTGAGCCCAAGCATATACGAGTCTGATGAACCGCGAGACCCAACATCCTTAGGTTTGGACAAGTGTTGAGCCCAAGCATATATAGGTTCAGTAAACTGCTAGACCTAACATTCTTAGGCTTGACTAAGCGTTGAGCCCAAGCATATATGAGTCTAGCGAGTTGCTAGAGTCAACATATTTGGGCTCGACCAAGTAATGAGCTCAAGCATATACGAGTCTAGCGAACTTCCAGACCCAACATTCTTAGACTAAACTAAGTGTTAAGCCCACAAACAAATGAGTTGGCAAGTTGCCAAACTCATCATCCTTGTGCTCAACTGAAAGTTGAGCTAAAATACATGTGGCTCTAGTAATCTTGTTAGGCTCCATTTTGAATCACAATATTTTGATGAATTAGGAATATTTTTTCTCTTTCGTACATAAAAGGTTTTAATGCTACGAGAGGAAGATGATATTTTAGTTCTCCCTTTCATCAAAGGGTAAACACAGTGGATTATAAAGATCCATTGTATCCTTAAAAAAAGAAAATTTTAAAACTTAATTGAAGATCAATTTTATATAATAGAATTTAAGGTTATAATTGAAAAGAAAAATTGAATCTACCCCCCCTCTCATTTTCATCATTTAATTTAATTTTATTATAATTTTATCTTTAAATATTATGCTGGTTTGATTTCACTTTTACTAGGCGTTATTATTCCTTGAAAAGTTCTCTCTCTCTCTTGTATTTTCATCATCTAGTTTTATTTCATTGCAAATTCATCTTTAAATGTTATGTTAATCTACCCTTCATGTGTTTGGATTCCCTTTGCTTTCTATGCTATCATGGCTTCAAAGACTTTAGAAAAATTCAGAAACTTAATTGAAGATTATTTTTTCGAAATAAAATTTAAAGTTATAATTGAAAGGGAAATTGAACGTTATTGTTTGGAGACAAATATGTTATTTTCCCAATTTCATGTAAAGAGCAAACTTGGGCCTTTGCAAACCAACTGCCGAACAAAAACAAACTTGGGCCTATTCAGACCATGTGCCGAAACAAAAGCCCATGGAAGGGGAAATCGACGAGTTTGGTGTACAAGAGCAGTTCCTCGCACGTTTTGGCAACCCTATCTATAAATTACAATTAAATTTATGTTTGATAATATACTGCATGATAATTTTGAATTAAAAATAAATTAAATTAATACTTTTTAGATATTTTTTTTATTTTTGATATTAATATATAAAACAATTAAAAAAAATACTTTTGATATTAAAAAAAAACAATTTAAAAAACAGAGCTAATACACTTAAATTTGCTTTCCTGCTAACAAAATTAATAATACACCGGGGAATTTCTTGTTGGAGCAAGTGTTTTTAATTAATTTTTTTTAATGTATTTTCATGTAAAAATCTTGATAAAAAATATTTTTTTGGAAAGTTGTTTTTAAGAAGTAAATCTTTTTTTTTGTGATTTTTAGTAGTGTTATAAGAAATAAATTAAAAATTATTTTTTGATATTTGATTATACTATAAAAAAAATATGACTAAAAATCATTTATTAATATTTTTTTTTAGTTTATTTAACATATATAGAACACTAAATATAACTATTTAATTATTTATAAAATGTGTAACGGTGGAATTTTTTTTATTATATCATATATTTATATATAGTATATTTTATAAAATGTAATTACACATATAATATAAATATTTTAAGTATAATATTATAGATATATAACTATTTTTTGGTATTTGAAGAACATTGAAAATAAATGTTTTTTATGGTATTTTAATTTAATAACACAATTTATATAATTTAAAATGTATGATTATTGTATAATATAACTTGTTTTGTTTTTTAACATATTTTATAGAAATATTATCTAAATTAAAATATTATATGTACTAATATATCAATTAAACATACTTTTGTATTATATATTAATATATTCTAATATATTATTCTCTATATAAATATATTAGCAGTTTATTATTTTATAATAATATTATATTTTAAGATATTTTATTGTTTTTATACATATTGTTTTACTTTAGTTTTTAGTTTTTAGATTTTTTTATGGAAAGTGTTTCTAATGTTTTATACTGTAATTTTGTTTTTTCATCTTTTGATTAGATTTTGATAATATAGGCAAAGAAAAATTATATATGAAGATTTTTAGCATGGGACAGTGCCACGTGTAAATCCCGCCTGCCACTGAATAAAAACCGTCTTTTAAAATAAAGAGCAACTACCCACCACCACTAAAACCCCTTCACCTCTACAGCTCCGCTCCATAGAAAGCAAAAGAATATGCCTGTCTTCGAAGCTATGGCAGTTTTATCTCCCTCCGCAGCGCTGTTAACGAAAACCCTCCAGCCAAAAATCACCACCAATCTCCAAACTCCTATATTCATCAATAAATCCACAGGAAAGCTTGAGTCCAACAAAATTATTAGCATTTGTTCCCCACAGCTAAGCAACACTAAAGCCTCTGCAATCTCTGGATCTCCAGGCAATTAGCATCTGTTTCTTGTTGCATGTATTCAACAATATTTTTTTTCTTTTCTTTTTGAGTTGATCAATATAAGTTTGAATGTTTGTGATGCGATCAATAGGAATCGAAGCTGGTTCTGGTTTAGTTAGTGAAGACACAACAAATATCTTGGATACCGTGGAAGTGTTTGATTTGAATGGAAACGCAATTCCATTTTCTGATTTGTGGAAAGATAGGAAAGCTGTTGTTGCATTTGCTCGGCACTTTGGGTAACTAAAAGCTTTGCCTCATCTCATCACCCCTCCTTAATTTTTCGCTTTGTTTCTTATGTAAATTCAGTTCGATTTCAGATGTGTACTTTGCCGGAGACGGGCTGATTACCTTGCAGCCAAGAAGGTAATTGTTGTTTATTGATTATCTTTGTGGACTTATACTATAAAGTATTCACGGCAAGTGATATTATGCATATCAAATATGTCAATAGGATATAATGGATGCATCTGGGGTGGCACTTGTTTTAATCGGTCCTGGAAGTGTTGATCAGGTATATGTTTTCTCAATTTCTTTGCATAATTGCTTCAGTTTTCAGGAACTAAGAATGTAGTGATAGCATGCTTGTATAATTCATCAAGAACACGAGTTAAAAGAATGTGGTATTGACTATAAACTGCATTTCCATGGTGTCGCTTATGTTGGCCAGCTATTTGTTGTTTTGACCATCACTGGTAACTTGGTGTAGGCAAAAACATTCTCTGAGCAAACGAAATTCAAAGGAGGTATGTTAACTTTCAGATAGCATAGCCTTGATAACCATGTAGCAATCCGATGCAAATTCTCCATATGCCACTGTTATTGATATGGTTGGTCTTCTTCTAATTGCAACTTAATGGCAAAACCTTTTCTTCTTTTATTGTTTTCCTTCGTAGAAGTTTATGCAGATCCTAGCCACTCATCATACAAGGCATTACAATTTGTTTCTGGGGTCTCAACCACATTTACTCCTAAAGTATGTATGCACAATCCATTGAAATCTTCCATGAGTTATTTAGTAGTGCCTCCTTAATTTCAAGTGTATGTGCTCTGCTGACTTGTAGTAATTGGGATATCCCAAAATTATAAAGAACTAGTGACCTGGAGATGAGATGTCCAAAATTTTTAGCATTTCTTTATTGTAAAGAGGCTTTCTCAAATCTGCAGGCAGGCCTTAAGATAATACAGTCATACATGGAAGGGTATCGACAAGACTGGAAACTTTCGTTTGAAGGGGACACTGTGGCTAAAGGCGGCTGGTATGTGATCCATCTTATCGCAATCATAGTCGCCATTATGAGATTCACAAGAAGTTACCTGAAACTGGAAGAACGAAATTTTACACTTGCCTCATGGAAAATTGCTATCATGTCTAATATACATTTGGTCTCAATCAGAACTTTTAGGTGGTCTTTAAATAATCCTGAAAATTTTGTTGACAAATGTCAACTTGATTGATTCTCAGGCAGCAAGGTGGAATTATAGTCGCAGGTCCTGGTAAAACGAATATCTCATACATCCACAAGGTTAGTGCCTAGACTTTTCCTTGTCCTCTCTAATTCTGATTTAGCTAGTTAGTAGAGAATGGGAACTGTGTTGTTTCAAGTTTGAAGTCATCTTGATGGAGGAAAGTTTGAATGTCCAAATCACCATGGAGTTTCATGGGGCATGGCGTCATGTATAATTAAAACTTGGTGGGGCCTTAATTTGAAAACTGATGAGTTAACTTTTTAATTAAGATTTTTATAAATAAAAATTTATGGCGGATCTTGAGAATATGTTAGATTCAAAATATTTAGGCTTAACAGTTATCCAAGTTCAAGATAACATGAGTCTGACAAGTATGTCAGACCCAAAGAACTTGAACATTACCAAGTTCTAATGCTATATGTTTAATCCTGGACAATGCTCTATAATAAAAGTATTAAAGACATGATAAACTGTCATTCCTATACTCATAGGTATATTAAGGGACCTACCATACTTACTATCTCATTAATAATATGTAAGAGATATTTGTCTCTAATTAATGTTACCAAAAGCAGAAGACTTTACAATCTTTTTCTTATATGAAAACGACAAGGTTTAGGGGGTATAAATACCCCTGAACCATCAAGGTAAAAGGTTAGAACTTTTCATCTCTTAAGATAAAAATATAGATTTCAGAGTATTAACCAACTTAAAACTTAAAAATAAATATCTTTGTTCCTTGAATTTAAGGTTCTTTTAAGTCATTTAATACATTTTTCATAAATATACTAACTTTATCATTGGAGGGTCCTTAAGTCCCTCCTATTGGAACTGTTTTTGCAAGTACTCAAGCTTAAGCTTGATGTTCCTTATATTAAGAAGAAGAAATCCAAGAACTTGAACATATAGATTAATCATTATCCCAAATACTAAATAACATTTTATTTACATATCTTGGATTTTAGGATATCATGAAAAACCTCGATACATTCTTTCTTGTAAATTGAGCTATATAAAAGGCCAAATTAAAGCCTTATGAACCTTTTATAAACTAAATCGTTTTGAAGTATTAATGCTAAAATGCAATGGATCCTTGAATTTTTTTTTGGTAATATAATGAAAGTTTCTTTGACTGGGCAGGATAAAGAAGCAGGGGATGATCCAGATATTGAAGATATAATCAAAGCATGTTGCTAAGGAGAGCACATTTTGTTTTTTGGTCACGAAAGAACACATACTTAATTATAACATAATCTCTTTTGATTATCAAAACTAAATAATTAGTTATTGTATTATCAATAATTAAATAGTTGATTATTAACATGATAGTACTTCGCTTGAGTTGTGACAAAATGTAAAGCAAAGTTCAATGAAATCCAAGTCTTTTCACAACTATTTATAAGGGCTTGAAGGTTAGAAAAGAAGAGTTTGTTTAATAGTCTACAAACTCCCACAAAACAAGTCTTCTATGTAGTATCAGGGACCCTTTGACACTTAGTTTAGTAAGAATGTAGGGGAATGTTGAATTAAAAGCTGTGTGTTGTATATTGCAAGGATGGTAGATGAAGATGATAAATGTATGGAATGTGGTTCTTAAATTGTTTTTTTGTGTGTGTTTTTGAGTGATTTAATGAATTGAATTCTTTACCTGGTGATTCATGAGCGTTAATATACCTATAAATCATGCGAACTTGCATAAGGTAGAGGAAAAATGTGTGAATAGACTATATAATCTATTTTAAGCATAATTATGTGAGACAATATCCCCCGATGAGTGATTATTTAGTTGATTGTGAGATGATATGGTTAGGTAGGCGAAGTTCTAGGCAAGAGCATGCCATGACACATTACATATGTACTCATATGTAATTGATTGTGCTTGTCTTTATATTGATCTATTTGCCAATTGGTTTGATATTTTAGATTGTTTCCACTATAAACCAACATCAGAGCTTACTTGGTTATCTATTAACTTTCATGAAGGTGAAAAAAGTAACATTGATTATGGAGTTTGATATACAAAAATTTAATGGTAGGATTGACCTTAAGAAGTGTCATTTCTTTTCTAATAACATTCTTTTTATTGGCTATATTATTTCCAACATAGAAATCAAAGCAAACTCGTGTAAGGTAGAGGTAATTTTAAGCTAGCCAACTTTAAAAACCATTTTTAAAAACCAATTTTAAGCTAGCCAGCTTTCATAGCATATTGATTTCTCCTATTACCGAGTGTTTAAAATAAAGGGTTTTAAAGTGGAATGATGTTGCTCAAGCTAATTTTGATCTTATTAAGACTAAGATGACCGAAGCTCCCATCCTAACTCTCTTAAATTTTATAACAATCTTTTAAGTTGATTGCGATGCTTCTGGAATAAGAATTGAAGTTGTTCTAATTTAAGAAGGGAGGCCGATAGCTTATTTTAGCGAAAAACTTAGAAAGAAGAAGTACTAAACATACGATAAGGAGTTATATGCCATCATCCGAGCACTCAACCATTAAAATCATTACTTATTATCTAAATAATTCGTTATTTATTCTAATCATGAAGCATTTAAGTATTTG
>Ga0307513_10008259_pt1 | contig 13352 bp, 10 predicted proteins | sample 15_EM_MG_FD_202174 | JGI IMG/M metagenome (GOLD analysis project Ga0307513, IMG submission 202174) | Populus trichocarpa ectomycorrhiza microbial communities from riparian zone in the Pacific Northwest, United States - 15_EM | ecosystem: Host-associated > Plants > Roots > Unclassified | place...
GTACGCGAGGTTGACCGGCGCCTCGTAGCCCGGCACGAGCCGGCGGTAGCTGTTGGTCGTCGGGTTGGCGAACGCGCAGATCGCGCCGGCGTGCTTGAGCAGGCCGCCGATGTAGAACAGCGCCATCTCGCTCATGCCGGCATAGCTGTCGCCGGCGAACAGCGGCTTGCCGCCCTTCCACAGCGACTGGTGCGTGTGCATGCCGCTGCCGTTGTCGCCGAACAGCGGCTTGGGCATGAACGTCGCCGTCTTGCCGTGCTGGCGGGCGACGTTCTTGACGATGTGCTTGTACCAGAGCACCTGGTCCGCCATCTTCACCAGCGTGTCGTACTTCATGTCGATCTCGGCCTGACCGGCCGTCGCCACCTCGTGGTGGTGGGTCTCGATCGTGATGCCGACCGCCTGCATCGTCATCACCATCTGGGTGCGCAGATCGGCGAGCTGATCGGTGGGACCGGCGACGCAGTAGCCGCCCTTGATCGGCGGCTTGAAGCCCTTGTTGCCGCCGCCCTCGGCGCGCTTGTTGTTCCAGCCCGCCTCGTCGGAGTCGATCTGGAAGAACGAGTGGTTGGGCTCCTCGGAGTACTGGATCGAGTCGAAGATGAAGAACTCGGCCTCGGGGCCGAAGAACGCGGTGTCGGCGACGCCGGTCGACTTGAGGTAGGCGACGGCGCGCTTGGCCAGGCTGCGCGGATCGCGCGAGTACGGCTCGTGCGTGATCGGATCGATCACGTCGCACAGGATCGACAGCGTCGGCGTCTTGAGGAACGGATCGATCACCGCGGTCGTGGGATCGGGCTTGAGCAGCATGTCGGACGAGTTGATCGCGCGCCAGCCGCCGATCGACGAGCCGTCGAACCCGAAGCCATCCTCGAGGCCCTCTTCGAGGCGCTCCACCGGATAGGTCAGGTGCTTCCACTGGCCGAGGAAGTCGACGAACTTGGCGTCGATCATCTTCGCGCCATGCTTCTTGACGTAGTCGTTGAGCTCGCTCGGCGTCACGTTGGGATCTCCTGCAAGAGGGCTGGAACGGAAGGCTAGATCGCGTCCTCACCGGTCTCGCCGGTGCGGATGCGGATGACTTCGTCGATCGGCGTGATGAAGATCTTGCCGTCGCCGATCTTGCCGGTGCGCGCCGCCTCGGTGATCACGGTGACGACCTGCTGCACGCTCTCGTTGGGCACGATGATCTCGACCTTGACCTTGGGCACGAAGTCGACGACGTAGGCCGACCCGCGGTAGACCTCCTTCTTGCCGCCGGTCCGGCCGAAGCCCTTGACCTCGGTGACCGTCATGCCGTGTACCCCGATCTCGGCCAGGCGCTCCTTGACCTCGTCGAGCTTGAACGGCTTGATGATCGCCTCGACCTTCTTCATCTCGAGATCGTTAGCGCAGTGCATGTTTCGTGCGGGTTTCGCCGCACCGAAATCGGGCTACTCCCGCATGCGACCGCGGAACGCATCGAGCCGGCGCGCGGCTTCCTTGAGCCCCGCCTCGTCGTCGTTCGTCGGCATGTACTGGATGAACGTGGCGAGCTCGCCCCATTCCTTCTCGAGTCGCGACCCGAACTTGGCCTTGTAGGCGTCGTAGTCGTGGCGGACCTGCTGGAACTTCTGGCCGAGCTGCTCGCGCGTGACGGTCGACACCGTCGCGATCGGCGGGGCCGGCCGGGCATCGCGATGCGCCCCCGCGCGACGCACGCGGCCGGGCGACTTGGCGCCGGCGCTGCCGGCCGGCTCGTCGGGCGTCATCTCGATGTCGCCGGGCTCGACGCCGTTGGGGGCGCCGGGATCGGCCGCGCTGTCCGAGCCGGTCGGCTCGATCGGGATCGGCTCGACGGTGATGCCGTGCGGTCCCGGCGCGATCACCGGCGCGCGGCGCGGCTCGTGCTCGCTGCTGCCGCCGGCGAGCCGGCCGATCGCGAAGCCGCCGACCACGACGAGGGCGGCGACGAGGCCGATCACGACGGCGCGGCGCGGCCCGCGGCGCGCCATCTTGCGGACGCGGTTGTTGACCGGCGGCGCCGATCGCGGCGCGACGACGCGGACCACGTTGGCGGGCGGCCGCGCCGGCTGCGCCATCGACGGCAGCCGGCTGGCGGGCCGGACGATCGTCGCGGCGGGATCGAGCTCGTCGCCCAGGTCCTCGTCGTCGAGCCCGCCGAAGCGATCCATCGGGCCGGTCGCCGGCGCCAGCGTGTCGTAGGCCGGCGACGGCCGGAGCGGCGCGTGGTCCGACGGATAGTCCGGGTAGTGGGCGACGGGCGGGCGCTGGCGGACCTGGCCCGCGGCGGGCGTGCTGCGCGGCCTGACCACCGCGTTGCCGCCGGTCGAGCGCCCGCGCAGCCGGGGCTGCGCCGTCGAGGTGCGGCCGACCAGGCCGGTCGCGTCGGGCAGGTGCGCGAGCGCGAACGACACGGTCGACACGCTCTGCGTGTTGAGCTGCTCCTCGAAGTCCGACAGGTGCGCGCTCGCGACGCGCTCGTGGAGCTCGCGCTGCGCGACCATCTCGTCGGCGAACAGCTCGCGCATGTACGCGCCGAGCTGATCGGTCGAGATCGTCGGGTTGACCGCGACCAGGCACTGCTGGATCGCGTCGCGCAGCTCGGCCGCCGACTGATAGCGATCCTCGGCCTTGGGGCGCAGCGCGGTGCCGACCAGGTCGTCGTAGGGCGCGAGCGCGTGGTCGATGTCCGACGGCATCGGGTGATCGCCGCTCGAGACCTTCTTGGCGAGCGCGCGGTAGTCGGGCTCGGGCCCGGACTCGTAGAGCCGCGTGTTGGTGAGCAGCTCGAACAGCACCACCCCGGCGGCGTACAGATCGGTGCGAAAGTCGACCACGCCGCCGCGCAGCAGCTGCTCGGGCGCCATGTACCCGAACTTGCCGAAGCCGACCTTCGGATCGGTGGCGGTCTCGCGCATCACGCTCTTGGCGATCCCGAAGTCGATGACCTTGGTCTCGCCCTCGAACGACACGAGCACGTTGGGCGGCGAGATGTCGCAGTGCACGAGGTTGAGCGACGCGCCGTCGGACGTCGTGCGGCGGTGCGCATAGGCCAGGCCGTTGGCGAGCTCGCGCGCGATGAACAGCGCGAGATCGACCGGCAGGCGCTGGCGGCGATGGGACAGCAGCGCCATCGTGCGGCGCAGATCGCGGCCGTCGACGTACTCGAGCGCGAGGAAGTACTCGTCGCGCACCCGGCCGACCTCGAAGACCTGCGCGACGTTGACGTGCGACAGCTTGATCGCGACCTGGGCCTCGTCGACGAAGCGCGAGATGAACTGCTCGTCGGCCGCGAGGTGCGGCAAGACCTTCTTGATCACCGCGAGCTTCTCGAACCCCGCGAGCCCGTGCTTGGCCAGGAAGATCTCGCCCATGCCGCCGCGCGACAGGCGCTGGACCAGCAGGTAGCGGCCGAACACCTGAGGCAGGCTCGGATCCGGACGGCCAAATGGCCCGCTCAACGGGCCTTTATCGAAGCTCGGCTGCACCCGTTCCAATCCTACCTGGTTCCAGTCGTACAACGATCGCTTACGGTTCCCAAGGCGATCTGTCCACCGTCAAACAAATCCTTACGAATCAGTGTGTTGTGCGTGGTGAGTCGATTCTGATAGCGTCTTGCGATGCGGTGGCTCGGAACGCTCGCGCTGTCCGGCGTGTGCGGAGGCGCAGCTTGTGGAGGCAACGATCCTCCGCCGGTCGCAGGCGATGTTGCCGTGGTGCTCGACATCCCGAACGGCATGCTCGATCCCGCCGGCTACACCTCGGCCGAGCTGGTGCTGCACGAGCCGGACCGAGACGTGGTCCGGTCGGCGAGCCTGGTCGATGGCGCGTTCGACTTCGGCCGGATCGATCCGAGCGCCAGCGTGGCGATCGAGGCGACGCTGCGCAACGACAGCGGCGCGGCCGTGGGCTACGGCCGGACCTCGGTGGCGGCGGCGTTCGCGGGCGGCGCCGAGATCATCGTGCCGGTGCGCCGGCCGATCGCGTACATCGCGGGCACGGTGAGCCGCGACATCGGCGACGAGCAGACCACGGTGCTGAGCTGGACCGAGGTGCCGGCGACGTTCTCGGATCTCTCGATCGGCGCGAGCCTCGACGGCAACACGCAGCTCGGCGCGCAGGTCGTGATGATGATCGCCGCGGGGCCGAGCCTGTACCAGGTCACCCAGGCGACCAGCGATCCGGCCGGCGTGTTGACCGGCGCGGCGACGGTGACGCCGGTGTCGACCGCGGACCACGCGATCGGCAGCCCGCTGCCCGCCGAGCTGACCGGCTCGGTGCTCGACGGCGCGGGCAGCGACGACGGCGGCACGCTGGCGATCGGGACCTCGGCGCAGCTGTTCGCGGTCGACGCCGCCGCCGGCAGCGCGCGGGCGCTGGTGCCCGGTAGCTTCGCGCGCGTCGCGATCCTCGCGAGCGACACCGGCGAGCTGACCGCGATCGCGATCCGCGACCGGGTACCGACCAACGGTCCGTGCGCGGCGACCGCCGAGCTGTGGTGGGCACCGCTCGGCGCGGCCGGCGCGCCGGCGCACCGGATCGCGACCGGCGGGTTCGCCGATCTCGCGACCGATCGCGGGCACGCGTACTACGTCGACGCCTGCACCGGCGAGCTCGGCGAGGTCACCGAGAGCGCGACGCGGGCGCTGCGCACGATCGTCGGCAAGCCGACCGCGCTCGCGGTCTCGAACGGCCAGGCCTACGTCGGCCTCGAGGGCCAGCCCGACACGACGTCGCTGGTCGTCGCGTCGCTGACCTCGGCGGACCCGCCGCGCGTGCTGTGGAGCGAGGGCGCGGCGCAGGTGCTCGAGGTGATCGACCTGCCCGAGGTCCAGCGCAAGCTCGACTCGACGTCGGTCGTGATCTCGCACCTCGAGGTCGGCGCCGGCGGCGACTACGTCGCGCTGACCACCAACGCGCACTTCTTCGCCCCCGCGCTGATCCAGGTCCGCTTCCCCGAGATGACGATCGACAGCGAGGAGCTGCGCGTGTTCGACGCGGCGACCGGCGGCACGGTCCAGCGCTACCGCAGCTGGTGCGACGGCTTCCTGACGATCGACACCGGCGACATCGAGGACTGGGCGTGCGCGACCACGCCGGGCCAGGCCACCGCGGCCACGGCCGAGCTCGAGCACCACATCCAGTCGCTGGCCTTCCAGTTTGGCAAGAAGTGATGCGCGCCCTGCAACTCATCGTGATCGTCGCCGTCGTCATCGCCACGCGCGTCGCGCACGGCGATCCCGATCCGCGGCGCAAGCTCGTCGTGCTCGAGTACCGGGCGGGCTCGTCGGCGCTGCCCGGCATCGCCGGCCGCGTCGTCGCCGGGCTGGTCAAGCAGACCTCGCTCCAGGTCCTCGATCAGAACCAGGCCCGCGCGATGTACGGCGACCGGCTCGACCAGGTGCTGGTGAAGTGCGGCGGCGAGCCCGGCTGCGTCGCGCGGATCGGCGACAAGCTCGGCGCCGCCGAGATCATCCTGGTCGGGGTCAGCGAGCTCGGCGACGTCATCCTGACGATGCAGCGCATCGACGTGCGCGCGCACGAGACGGTGAGCCGGATCGCCGACTCGCTGGCGACCGGCGCGGTGCCGACCGAGGCCCAGCTCGCGGGCTACGCCAACCGGCTGCTGCCGCCGAGCGACTTCCTGCGCTTCGGCGTGATCGACATCGTCGCCAACCTCGCGGGCGCGGCGGTCACCGTCGGCGGCCAGCCGCGCGGCGTGACGCCGATCGCGGCGCTCAAGCTGCGCGCCCCCGCGAGCTACGAGATCCGCGTCGACAAGGCCGGCTACGTGCCGTTCTCGACCCGGGTCGCGCTGCCGCCGGAGAGCGAGATCAAGGTCGAGGCCCAGCTGGCGCGGCGCACCGCCCCGGCGGCCTGGTACCAGCACTGGTACGTGCTCGCGGCGGCGGGCATCGTCGTCGCGGGCGCGGGCGGCACGGCGATCTACTTCGGCACGCGCGACACCGGCGGCCCGGCGGGCGACGGTCAGCTCGGGCTCAAGGCGACGACGCGCTGAGCCGCCAAGCGCCAGCGCGGCGGCGAATCCGGGAGCCGATCAGGCCTCGTCGACCGCCGCTCGCTGCTCCCGGACCATGATCAGCGCGTCCTCGCCGTTCTGGTAGTAGCGCGCGCGGACGTGGACCGTGCGGAACCCGGCGCGCTCGTACAGCGCGATCGCCGGCGCGTTGCCGCGGCGGACCTCGAGCGTCGCGATCGCGCAGCGCTGGGCGCGGCCGGCGGCGAGCGCGTGACCGAGCAGCGCGCCGCCGATCCCGGCGCGCCGGTGATCCGGATGCGTGGCGATCGCCAGGATGTGGACCTCGCCCGCGCTGCCCTGCGGATCGACGACGAGCCAGTAGTTGCAGAACCCGACGATGCCCGGGGCGCGCGCGACGTCGAGCCGGCCGACGTCGCGCTCGAGCTCGGCGGCGAACACCTCGCGCGGCCAGGGCGTCGGGAAGGCGTGGCGCTCGAGCTCGACGATGGCGTCGAGGTCCGCCGCCGTCGCCGGCTCGATGATCATGCCCGCGGCTTGGCGACGAGCTGCACGATCGCGCGCCACAGCGGGTCGATGCCCTCGTTCGACAGCACCGAGACGGTCATCGGATCCTTGCGCACGCCGAGCGCCTGCTTGGCGCGGCCGATCTCGAGCACGCGCTTGTTCTTGGCGAGCTTGTCGGCCTTGGTCAGCGCGACGACGACCGGCATGTCGCGCTGCGCGAGCCACGGGATGAAGTCGAGCTCCTCGTCCTGCACGCCGCGCCGGATGTCGATCAGCAGGAGCACGCCGGCGAGGCTCTTGCGCTCCGAGAGGTAGTTCTCGATCAGCGGCCGCCAGCTCTCGCGCATCGACTGGTTGACCTGCGCGTAGCCGTAGCCCGGCAGGTCGACGAGGTGGAAGCGGTCGTCGATCACGAACCAGTTGACCAGCCGGGTGCGGCCCGGGGTGCGCGAGGTGCGCGCCAGGCCGTCCTGTCCGACCAGCGTGTTGATGAGGCTCGACTTGCCGACGTTGGAGCGCCCGACGACGGCGATCTCGGGCAGCGACGGCGGCGGGAACTCCGACGGCTGGGCCGCCGAGGTCAGGAAGTGGGCGCGGACTTTGTTCATCGGCTGGACGCTCGGGGATGCACGGGGGCCGTCGGGTCGAACGGTGTACCGCGAGTTGACCGCCGATGACACGGCGCGCACGCCGCCGCGCGCGCCGCGGGGGTCGAAAGGTCGACGAGGCCGAGCGCGAGGGCGACCGGGCGGTCGCGCATGAGGTCGTCCGCGGCGTAGGCCGCGCCGGCGCCGTGGCAGGCCTCGCAGCCGACCTCGAGCGCGATCGCCGGACCGGCCGGCGCCTCGCCGGTGGCGTGGCACGCCAGGCAGCGCGCGTCTCCGCAACCGGCGCCCTCGCCGCACGGCGACTCCGAGCGGCCGCTCCGGCTCGGGCCGGGCGGCGGCGCGAGGCGCGCGCGGGTCCGGGCGTGCGGGGTGGCCTGCCACGCGGCGAGCTCGGCGGGGTGACAGGTGCCGCACGCCGCGCTGCCGGTCCAGTCGCGCCGCGCCGCGACCGCGCCACCGGTGGCGAGGCCCAGCGTGAGACAGAGCGCGAGGCGGGCGAGCACGCGGCAAAGCTACCGCGGCCTCGCGCGCCTGTGGTAGGCAAGCCTCGTGACGGTGCACGTGATCGGCCTGACCGGCGGGATCGCCTCGGGAAAGTCCACCGTGGCGAAGCTGCTCGCCGCGCGCGGGGCCGCGGTGCTCGACGCCGATCAGCTCGCGCGCCAGGTCGTCGAGCCCGGACAGCCGGCGCTCGCCGAGCTGGTCGCGCGGTTCGGCGCCGCGATCCTGAGCGCGGATGGCCGGCTCGATCGCAAGCGGCTCGGCGCGATCGCGTTCGCCGATCCGGCCGCGCGCATCGACCTCGGGCGGATCACCCACCCGCGGATCGCGGCGGCGAGCGCGGCGGCGATCGCGACCTGGGCCGACGCGGGCGCGAACATCGTGTTCTACGAGGCCTCGCTGCTGGTCGAGAACCGCGCGCACACCGGGCTGGCGGGGCTGATCGTCGTCGCGCTGCCGGTCGAGCTCCAGCACGCGCGGCTGATCGGCCGCGACGGCCTGTCGCCCGAGGAGGCCAGCGCGCGGATCGCCGCGCAGGCGCCGCTCGCCGACAAGCTCGCCGCGGCGACCTGGGTGATCGAGAACACCGGCGACGAGGCGGCGCTCGAGGCCGCGGTCGGCCGCGTGGTCGGCGACATCGAGGCCAAGCTCGGCTCGATCCGCCTGCCGCGGACGCCGCGCGCCGAGACCCAGGGCGGGCGCGCGCGGAGCGGCGGGCCGACCGCGCTGATCACCGGGTTTCCGGCGTTCACCGCCAAGCGGATGATCGGCAAGATCCTCGCGGTCGAGCCCGAGACCAAGCTCTACGTGCTGGCGCGCGAGCGCTACGCCGCCGAGGCCGAGCGCTTCCTCGGCACCCTGCCCGACCGCGCGCGCGCCGAGGTCCTGGTCGGCGAGATCTCCGACATGGATCTCGGGCTGTCGAGCGCCGAGTACCGCGCGCTGTCGCGCGAGCTGACGTGGATCCATCACCTCGCCGGCATCTACTTCATGGGGGTCGACGACGCGACCGCGCACAAGGTCAACGTGATCGGCACGCGCACCGTGCTCGAGCTCGCGCGCGACGCCGGCCGGCTCGAGCGCATGGTGCACTGGTCGACCGCGATGGTGTCGGGCGATCGCAAGGGCACGTTCTCCGAGGACGATCTCGAGGCCGGCCAGAAGTTTCACAACGCGTACGAGCGCACCAAGCACGAGGCCGAGCGCCTGGTGCGCGCGGCGATGCGCCAGCTGCCGATCACCGTGGTGCGCCCCGGCATCATCGTCGGCGACAGCCGGTCCGGCGAGATCGACACGCTCGACGGGCCGTACTACCTGATGGTGCTGATCGCGACCAACGAGTCGGGCGTGCGGCTGCCGCTGCTCGGCCGCGGCGACGTGCCGCTCCACCTCGTGCCGATCGACTACGTGATCGACGCTGCGTGGCATGTCGCGCGCGGCGAGGCCGCGGCCGGCAAGACGTTCCACCTGGTCGATCCGGCGCCGCTGTCGGCGCGCGCGGTGTTCGAGGGCGTGGCCGCGCACGCCCACACCGAGAAGCCGCGCGGCCACATCCCGCGGCCGCTCGCCCGCGCCGTGCTGCGGACGCCGGGGCTGGCGCGGCTCGCGCGCGGCCCGCTCGCGCTGGTCGACGTGCTCGGCCACGCGGTGCACTACGATCAGCGCAACACCGAGCAGGCGCTCGCCGGGACGGCCCTGCGCTGCCCGCCGCTCGTCGAGTATCTCCCGGCGCTCGTGCGCTACGTGCTCGATGCCTCCCGGCGCGCCGCGCCGCCACCGCCCCTGCCCGACGACAGCGACGTGAGCGATCCGCTCGACGAGACCTGACCGAGCGGCTCCGTCGGCGCAGCCGGCTCAGGTCCGGCTGCGGTCGAGCTCGCTGCGGATCCGCAGGCGCAGCGCGTTGAGCTTGATGAAGCCCTGGGCGTCGCGCTGGTCGTAGACCGAGTCTTCCTCGAACGTGACGATGTCGGGGCGATACAGGCTGTGCGGCGCCTTGCGGCCCAGCACGGTGATCGCGCCCTTGTAGAGCTTGATGCGCGCCGTGCCGGTGATGTTCTGCGCGATGTCGTCGACCAGCTTCTGCAGCGCCTCGCGCTCGGGCGAGAACCAGAAGCCGTTGTAGACCAGGCCGGCGTAGCGCGGCATCAGGTCCTGGCGCAGCCGGAGCACCTCGCGATCGAGGGTCAGCGACTCGACCGCCGCGCGCGCCGCGTGCAGCACCGAGCCGCCCGGCGTCTCGTAGACGCCGCGCGACTTCATGCCGACGAAGCGGTTCTCGACCAGGTCGACGCGGCCGACGCCGTGCTCGCCGGCGATCGCGTTGAGCTTGGTCAGCATCTCGACCGGGCCGAGGCGCTCGCCGTCGAGCGCGACCGCGTCGCCGTGCTCGAGCTCGAGCTCGATGATGCGCGGCGTGGCGGGCGCGTCCTCGGGCGCGCGCGTGCGCTGGAACATCGCCGGATCGGGCTCGCGCCACGGATCCTCGAGCACGCCGCCCTCGTAGCTGGTGTGCAGCAGGTTGCGGTCGACCGAGTACGGCTTCTCGGCCGTCGCCTCGATCGGGATCGAGTGCTTCTTGGTGTACTCGATCAGCTCGCGCCGGCCGCGGAACTCCCACTCGCGCCACGGCGCGATGATCTTGATGCCGGGGCGGAAGTGGTACGCGGCGAGCTCGAAGCGCACCTGGTCGTTGCCCTTGCCGGTGGCGCCGTGGCTGATCGCGTCGGCGTCCTCGGCCGCGACCGCGTCCATCAAGCCCTTGGCGATGCACGGCCGCGCGAGCGACGTGCCGAGCAGGTACACGCCCTCGTACAGCGCGCCGGCGCGCAGCGCGGGCCACACGTAGTCGCGCACGAACTCGAGGCGCAGATCGCCGATGATCGCCTTCTGCGCGCCGACCGCGAGCGCCTTGCTGCGGGCGGCCTCGAGATCCTCGTCCTGCCCGACATCGGCGCAGTAGCACACGATCTCACAGCCATAGGTTTCGGCGATCCAGCGGACGGCCACCGAGGTGTCGAGTCCACCGGAGTAAGCAAGCACGACCTTGCGCGTCATGCGCCCCTTATACGCAACACGACGCGCCGCGTACAGAGCTGGTTCGCCCTGCGCCCGCGGCCTATCTCAAGATCCCGCGCAGGAACAGCTGGCACAGGTAGCGGTAGGCCTCGAGCCGCGGCATGCCCGAGACGTCGAGGATCTCGTCGAGCGACAGCGTGCCGTCGACGCGCGACAGCAGGAACGCCGCGCGCGGGCTGATCGGCGCGCTGCCCAGCTCGTGCAGCGGCCGGGCGAGCGACGGCGAGCGCTGCAGGTCGCCGAGGAAGCCCTGGAACGCGCCCATGATCGTGTCGCGGTTGCGATGGATCAGCTTCTGGGCGAGCGCGCTGTTGGGGTCCTCGGACAGCGCGAGGTCGACCGCGGTCACCGCGCGCTCGAGCTCCCCGGCGCGGCCCCACTCGGTGGCGCGCTCGAGCAGCGCCGTGATCCGGCGCCGCGTGCGATCCTCGCGGGTCTCGCTGACCGGCGCGTTGCGATCGACGTCCTCGAGGATCTCGGCGCTGCGCGCGTCGATCGGATCGAGGCTCGGCAGCTCGGGCTTGGGCCGGCCGTTCTGGCGCGCCGCCCGGATCTTGTGGATGTCGACCTCGCCGGTGGTCTCGTCCTCGGTGCTCGCGCGGCCCTCGCGCAGGCCGAGGTTGCGCGTCGGCATGGAGATCAGCTCGTCGGGGCGCATCGGCGAGGCGCCGCGGCCGCTGCGCGCGGTCGGCTTCTCGGAGAAGTCGCGGGTCAGCTGGACCGGCTGCTGCGGATCGGGGTGCACCGAGAGCAGCGGATCGAGCTGCATCGTGTAGGGCAGCTCGGTGGTCTTGGCCGCCGACAGCAGCGGGTTGGTCGTCGGCTCGATCTCGCGGGTCCGGCGCGCCTCGTCGGCGGCCTCGGCGGCGGGCGAGCGGGCCGGCTCGGGCAGCGGCCGGGTCGGCGAGGTCGGCGGGCGCGGCGTCGGCAGCGAGTCGATGAGGTCGGCCAGCGGGTCGACCGCCGGCGGCAGCGGCCGGGTCGCGGCGCGGCCGGCGAGCTCGATGGTCGGCGTCCCGGTCGCGCCGCCGAGCTCGATGGTCGGCATGCCGACCGCCTCGCCGAGGTCGAGCTCGAGCGCGGCGTACGCGGCCTCGAGCGCCGAGCCCGACGGCGCCGCCGCGAGCCCCGCCGCGAGCCCCCGCCGGCTCGCGTCCGGATCGTCGGGCTCGCCGTCGGCGGTCGGCGCGCGGTGCGGGTCACCCTCGCGGCCATCGGGCACCAGCGTGATCGGCGCGGCGCGCGGCAACGCGATCGGCGCGGTCACCGCCGGCGCGGCGACCGTCGCCGGCGCGGTCGACGGGCTCGGCGTGCGCAGCGTCATCTTGAGCTCGGGCGGCTCGGACGCCGCCCGGTGATCGACCGTCGGATGCACGAAGCCCAGATCGCGGCGCCGCACGTCGGTGACCTGCGAGCCGAAATCCTGCGGCGTGCGCAGATCCTCGACGCTGCCGAACGGCGGCGTGATCTCGCCGCCAAACTCGGGCGACGGCTCGGGCTGCTGCCGCGCCGCGCCGAGCAGGTCGACCGTGGGCCGCCCTGCCCCGCCCGGGTACTCGCGGGTGTCGTCCTCGAAGCTGACGTTCTCGCCGGTCTTGGTGTTCTCGAACGTCGACGGCTCGCCCTCGCCGGGCGGCTCGTCGGCCTCGAGCTCGAGCTCGAGCTGCAGGGCCGGCGGTCCGCGGTCGTCGCCGATCACCCAGCCCTCGTCGCGCGCGTCCATGTAGAGCGGCGCGGCCGCCGCCGGCTCGACCGCGTCGCCCGGCAGGATCTCGATCTGGTACTCGGGCTCGTCGGCGTCGATCCCGTAGGGCCCGCTGTCCTCGGTGTTGTTCTCGCCGGTCAGCAGGTCGTAGTTCATCCGCACGTAGTCGACGTAGCTGTTGGCCTGCGCGTTCTCCGGGTCGATCACCAGGACGCGCTCCCACAGCGACAGCGCGCCGTCGAGGTCACCCTCGCCGTAGCGGCCAAGCCCTTGCTCGATCAGCCGATCGATCTCCGTACCACTACTACTTCGGGCCATCGTCATCCGCGCGTCTTGGACACCACGCCCCGGAACATGTTGAGCGTCCGGTTCAGGGCCTCGGTCGCCTCGGTGAGCGTGGTCAGATCCTTGGCGGCGATCGACTGCTTGGTGCGGTCGACGACGGCGCGCGCCTTCTTCACCGCGTCCTGCCCGAAGTCCGAGCCGGCGATGATGTCGGTGACCTGCGGGAACAGCGACTCGATCTCCTCGAGCGCCTTCTCGGCGGCGTGGCGCGCCTTGTCGAACTCCTGGCCCGAGCGAACCTCGACCATGTAGTCCTTGTTCGCCTCGACCATCTTCTTGATCTCGTCCTCGGTCAGGCCCGAGGTCGCGGTCACCGTGATCGACTGCTCGAGCCCGGTCTCGAGATCGCGCGCCTTGACCGACACGATGCCGTCGGCGCTGATGTGGAACATCACCTCGATCTCGACCTCGCCGCGCGGCGCGCGCCGCAGGCCGGTCAGCACGAACTCGCCGAGCAGCTCGTTCTCCTCGGCGCGATCGCTCTCGCCCTGCAGCACGAGGATCTTCACCGAGGTCTGGTTGTCCTTGACCGTGGTGAACACGTGCTGCTCGGAGGTCGGCACCGTGGTGTTCTGCTCGATCAGCTTATGGAAGTAGCCGCCGACGA
>Ga0307513_10008260_pt1 | contig 13351 bp, 16 predicted proteins | sample 15_EM_MG_FD_202174 | JGI IMG/M metagenome (GOLD analysis project Ga0307513, IMG submission 202174) | Populus trichocarpa ectomycorrhiza microbial communities from riparian zone in the Pacific Northwest, United States - 15_EM | ecosystem: Host-associated > Plants > Roots > Unclassified | place...
AAAGCATCCTCACCCATAAGTACGGACGAAGGTGAATTGCCACCGTATCAGCCGTCTCATATGGTTGACCACATATTGCTAGATGAGGAACCAATCATCAAACCAGCCGCCAAGAAGAGAAAGGTTATCACATCGGATGATGAAAGCCTCGCCGATGACGAACCTGTGGCAATTCCAAGCAAGGTCCGAAGGAAGGAGACAAGGAAGTCGAGCAAGGATCAAGCCAAACTTACAGGCAAAAGTGCCTCTCACGCTTTAGAAAATAGCAGAAAAGTGCTCGCCGTCGAACCCGCTGAGGATGGTGCTCGTAATGATGTGTTGTCCGATGAAGAGGAACTCGCTGCTGCTTCCGCGACGTAAGGAACCATCGCAAACTCTGAGACGTCGCTTACCCCCCCATCAGCGCTGCACAGCTGTTGAGCGGGGACTTTACAGTCAAGTTCAAAGGGACTTGGAATGAGAAGGAACCGTGGGATCTCCGTCTATAACAACCGCGCCGTACTCGCTGACAAATGCTCATAGTGCGACTTATGCGCTCCTGGCCCACACCTTCTCATTGATTGAGGGCACAACCAAGAGGATTGAGAAAACGTGCTACCTCACTTCTTTGCTGCATACCATCATTTCTCGCTCTCGTGGGGGACGAGAGGGGGCCGACGCTGATGCCCATACACTGCTACAGACGGTGTATCTGTGTATCAACCGCCTAAGTCCTGATTATGAGGGAATCGAGCTAGGCATTGGTGAAAGTCTACTCGTCAAGGCAATCAGCGAGTCGACTGGGCGAAAGCCTCAGGGCGTTAAAGACGACTTGAAAAAGGAAGGGGATTTGGGTCTTGTCGCTATGGTGGGCCTTTTGTTCGGCAAGACTCCGGTGGGGGTGTTGCTAAAGAAGTATATGCCAGAACTCTAAAGCCCGTCAAAAGACTCTCTCGCTGGTCAAAGCGAAACCCTTGACCGTGCCTTTCGTGTTCTCCCAACTCAAGGTCATTGCCACTACTACTGGCCACCAGGTCTGTTCTTATATTCGTTTTCTGTAGCTGTCCTGATATCGCTCATAGTCTCAGGCCAAGAAGACCGGCATCATTTCCAAATTGCTTGCCACTTGTCAAGCAAGTATCGGTGGCGAAACGTCTCCCGAGGCTAAATTTATCATCCGGTCACTCGAAGGCAAGCTGAGAATCGGACTTGCCGAACGGACTGTTCTACTTGCGCTGGCATATGCTGTGATCTTGGACGAGAGAGATCGGAATGCGAGGAGCTGGTCGAAGGAGAGACTCTCGGCAAAGCTCGAGGAGGGTAGCAATATGCTAAAGCAAGTCTATAGGTGTGTAAGGTCTGTGCCAATCGCAGTTCATGAGCACAATTGACCGGGAAGACAACAGTGAACTTCCTTCCTACGATCAAATCATCCCCCCACTCTTGGAGCATGGGATCATGAATCTTAATGAACACTGCAAGCTCACTCCTGGTGTGCCACTCAAACCAATGCTCGCTAAACCGACGAAGGCGATTGGCGAGGTCCTTGACAGGTTCGAGGGTAAACGGTTCACGTGTGAATACAAGTATGATGGTGAGAGAGCACAAGTACACCGCCTTCAAGACGGAACTGTCGCGGTTTTCAGTCGGAATTCCGAGGACATGACAAAGAAATACCCAGAGCTAGCTGAGAGGCTGCCCAAGGTATGCGCCTGCCCGTTTTGAACGGGGCCTGGTTAACCTACTTTTAGTGTATCAAAGATGGCACCACCTCATTCGTCTTAGACGCCGAGGCCGTCGCTATTGACAAAACTACGGGAAAACTCCAGCCGTTCCAAGAACTAAGTCGACGAAAAAGGAAAGACGTCAAGGTTGAGGATATTGCCGTCCAAGTTTGTCTCTTTGCGTTCGACCTTCTCTACTTGAACGGCGAGGTAGGTGGCGCTCCTACAGCCCGTGTACCGCCAGGTCCATTGATATCTTGTTTCCGTGACAGCCGTTGCTCCACCGAACCTTAGAGGACCGAAGAAAGCTTCTCCAGGAGCACTTCCTAGAGGTGCCGTTTGAATTCGATTTTGCGAAGTCATCGGACGGAGAAACAACGGAGGAAATTCAAGTATTCTTGGAAGAATCTGTCAAGGATGGGTGCGAAGGCCTCATGGTCAAAAGTTTACAATCAAACGAAAGCTTCTACGAGCCTAGCAGACGCTCCGTAAACTGGCTGAAAGTAAGTGGCGCGGTGTCGACCAGATCACCGAGCGCTGATGATCACCTCGGTAGCTCAAGAAGGATTATCTTGTTGGGGTTGGCGATTCCCTTGACCTTGTGGTCGTAGGTGCTTATTATGGCAAGGGAAAGCGTACGTCGGTTTACGGCGCTTTCCTTCTCGCATGCTATGACTCTGATTCTGAAGAGTGGCAAACCATATGCAAAATCGGAACCGGGTTCTCCGACGATGCGCTGCAAGCCCACTACGAGGCGTTAAAGGACCTCGAGCTCTCTAAGCCTCGAGGGGACATCAAGATTGGAGGTGCCAAACCGGATGTCTGGCTTACACCTAAGGTAGTCTGGGAAGTATTGACAGCCGATCTTAGTCTCAGTCCCGTGTACACGGCCGCCCAGGGGTTGGTAAGTGCTTTGCCAATGGCAAGCTCCCATGGACATGGAAGGTTTACCAAGTTGCAGGTCGACCAGCGTGGCATCTCCTTACGGTTTCCCCGATTCATTCGTGTGAGAGACGATAAAGATGTTGAAGACGCCACTAGTCCCCAACAGGTAAGTAGGGGTAAGTCAGCGGCAAAGCTAAACAACGCTGTCGCTTCTGAACTGCAAGGCTCTGAACCTTCTCCCACAGATTGCAGAGATGTATGAACGTCAAGCACTAGCACAGAGTAAAGGCAAGAAGAAAGGTGGCGGTGGCAATGCGGATGACGGGTTTTGGTGAGGTGATGTGAATAAGGGCAAAATGCAGCTTAATTATGGGGCTCGTGGGAGCGTTAAAAGATATTCGACTTGTGCGATTTTGAAAACAGACGAATACCCAAGCCCCTTAGAGTTCGGGCGCCTAGCTTGATGCAATTAAGTTGCACCGCCGTGACATTTGTTCGTAGGCGATGCAAAGGTTCCCTCGTTTCTTTGTCCCACTCCGTAGCATGCGTGCAATGCCTCTCATCCATTGGATCCATTGGATCCATCGGTCTTGACTTCTTGCATTCACCGCGCCGGCGACATCGCTTGTAGATCTCTGAACCGAGCTGTCCGTGCAGAGCCCTCAATGCAAAAACACAATATTTCCTCCGGTGTGTTTGGTGCACTTTGGTCGGACTTCACAGTGGCTGTCGCATATGCCTGGGAGTCCTTTGGCAGTAGAAGTCAGTTACTGAAATACACTCAGGTGCGCCGTGTTCAATCGTCAAAGTGCGAATGGGACTGCCACCGTAGGTATATATGAAGGAGCATCAGCCGTCCAGTTTCTCTACCTCCCCACAAGCAACAGCAAGCATGACCTACCAAGCTCCCTTCTACGCCTTCCCGCCAGTCGCACATCCTGTACTTCCTCAGGCGTTCCCGATTATATCGACTATCCAGTGCCCAGAGCTAGAGCCGCATTGTGACGCTGGGATGCAAGCCGCCACTAGTTGGGAGCAAGCCATTCCTTTCGCAACCCACCCACTATCATTCTCTCCCCCTCATAATATAACCTATCAACAATCGGACGTCGATTCGACCGATTTCTGGGGCGCTATTTCTTCTCCCCCCATCTCCGCGATTGCACCGAACTCCAATACCTCCTCTTGGGGTGCTCAGGATGAGCCATCAGAGGACGAAGTACCCATGCAGTCCATCGCACGGTGCAGATCTGGCTACCAGTGTCAAGTCCCAGTGGGCGATACCCGCCGACCCTGTGGTCACGTCTTCTCCAGGAGAGATCGCGCTCTGACCCACGTACGGGTGCACTATGGGGTGCGGCCCTATAACTGCCAAGGCGCCTGCGGAGCTCGGGGATGGTGAGTACCTGAGCTCGCCTGTGCGCTCCAGGCACAACCCAACGCGTTGCTGACCCCTCTTACCCACCAGCAACAAGTCTTTCTTTTCTTCCACACATCTGAGGGCGCACGTCAGTCCAGCTCGTGCCGTCTGCACCAAATGGTCAGTGCCACAGAGACGCTCCCTTATCCCGGCTCTTACCCAACCTCGTCCAGTCGCAGACTTCTATTGCGCAAGAACCTCAAACGACACATGTCTGCATGTGCTCATCCCTGAATTGCGGCTTTGTGGCCGTGTCCACTATATTGTCGAAACGCTATATTGTCAAATTGTCGTAACGCTTTATGATTCCGTGACTTATCTGTATTCTTGCTTGTATATTGGATTGGCAGGACCTTCTATCATTGTAATAGTCGTGTTGTTCTAAATACCCCGATCTTCCTCGATCGTTCCCTCACAGTGCCATTTCGCAAAAACCAAAGTTGAAATTTAGCATATACAACAAGTCCCGTCATCACGGTAATGCATCTACATCCACTAAGGGAAGCCAATTTATACACGGTTGTGACATCGGATGGGCATGGATCACCGTGCTTTTCTCGTCCTCGCGACTAGATTGCGATCGGCTAGTGGTGCACCCTTGTTACTGCTCCCGCTCCCACCCCTTGTTGTGTATTGATTCTTTGCAAGCCCGCTCGGCTTCCCCACGCCAACAGCACCGCTTCGTACCGCCGCAGACTGCAGGGCCGTCGACCGGCGTAGGCCGGGCACAGAGGTAGAGGCAGAGCCAGGGGCCGACGTAGGGACGGAAACGGAAGACGATGTCGACCCAGTTAGAGTGTCACTGGCTGGCTTTACAGCGGGAGCACCTAATATCAGTCCGCTACCATCACCATTGGTAACCCCGGGCTCCCCACGAATGGTCTTGTCCCCGTCGGCACCGTCGTCGAAGTCAACTCCCGATACGGGTTTTGATGGTCCAGAGGCACGGATATCAATTTCGCTGTCTTGTCCAGACTCAACGGACGCGCTGCGTGACTGTAAACGCGGACGCTTTGAACGGTGTCGTTGACTCTGACGCCATTCACGGAGAACTGTATCACGGTCTTGTGTCCTCTCCCAATCATCATCGTATTCCCACGCCCGTTTGCGAGGCGTGGTCCCTGTAGGGATATCTTCACGGGTGCTTTGCTCTTGGAGAGCTTTGTTGGCTTGACGGAGGCCAGAGAGGTTGGAGGCGGTATCATTCCGGTATGCTTGCGCCGCATGGCGGATTGCAGCTGTCTGAGGTTGTCAAGTTAGAAGAGTGTTAGTTGTATTTCGTGATAGGCACTCCAAACAGGAACGTACGCTTTCAAGGATACCGTCGGAGCTCGACTCTGCTATTCTAGATGCAGAGGACAACCCACTTTGTAGTGTGTGGTAGCCCTCCAGCAATTCGGCACCAAATGATTCGGAAAGCACTGATCGCGCGCGTCTGTTCCTGCCAATTCTCGCAAATGCTATCAAAAGGAAAGGTAAATGTGAGGAGTTTGCCTTATTGAAGAACAGTAAGCGGCTCTACCTCCGGAGGTGCCGATGTCCATCTCCTCCTTTAGTCGGCTAAATCGGGTTATTTGCTCGTTCAACGCACTAGACATTGCATGCTGGTAGTTTGTTAACCCGGTTCGAACCTCTCCTCCTACGACGCCTAGAGCTCGCTCCATTTCCTCTGCACTGTCCCGACCGGCATCGCCCTTTTTGACAATGTCGCGAGCAGTGGCTTGCGAAGTATCGAGCATAGCGTCCATTCGTTTATTATGTTCCACAGCGAATGCCTCCATTCCATGGATGCCTTCTTTCATCGCCTTGCGCACACATTGGCCAGCGTCCCTGAGACTCTTGTTTCGCTGGTTGGTGAAATTTACCACAAGAGAAGAAACCCTCTTGAGAAGTTCGTCTTGCACTGTCTGGGCTTTCTGTTCCTCCGATTCGAGCATCTGAGTAAGAAGCTGGTTCTGTTCACGGAGGCGGCAAATCTATGGTAATAATGAGTGACTGTATAGAACCTGCTCATATTCGTGTGGCGGGATCCGTATAGTGGCATCAGGTCAGAAACGTACCTCCGCATTCGTGGACTCTTGGACAAGTGATTTGGCCTGCGCAATTCTGGATTGCTCCTTCTCAAGATACGAATACGTCTCTGCAACGAGAGCATTGAACATTTCCGTTGACGTTGTCATCGCCTGTTCCGCCTATAACCCGTCAGTAGAGTTGCGACGCACGAGGCAGGTTAGTCAAATTTACATACTGTCAAAAGGTTGTCGCTCGCGACCTGTTGAATGTCCGCGCACAGCGTGGCACAATTCTTCTGAACGTTGGTAGCCCAACCTTCAAATCCTTCTTTCAACTCATCTGTTGCCCCGGTGATTATTTGCTGAACTTGCTCAATGGCATCGGAAGACTCTGCCTCATTGGCTTTGAGTTGACCCAGCGAATCGGTGAGTATTTGCGTGCACTGCTCTACCTGGGAGGAGAGGGTGGACAGTGACTGCATCGCATTTCAGTTCTCAGGTTGGGCGTGTATAGGAAAAAATTCTTACTTCAACTTCCGCAGTACGGAACTGTTCAGTATCACCCTTGAGTTTCGTAGTGAGTCTGGTGTGCAGCTTGACGAACTCCTCGAGGCGCCCGGTCAAAGCGGATGACTCGGCACTTAGAGTTTTGCCAAATGCGATGACCGCATTTGAATTGCTGCTAGCTACAGCAGTCTTTCGAGCTGCGAAGGTTTGCAGATCAGTATCTAGTTCAGGGGACCTGAAACACTTTGAGGACCATACCCAGCTTATCGAACAACCCCCCAATCTCTGCTACGCTTTTTTTGACAGTATCCTTCAACACAGTCGCAACCCTATCTATTCGTTCCTCGCCACGTTGATACGCCTCTCGAAGGACCACCTCTTCCGCGTACGCCACCTTGACGGTTTGCAGATCCTCGTTGGTAACTTGGAGTTCCCCACTGGTGATCTTCAGCGTCTCCTTGGTTTCTTTGAGTTCAGTATCACGTTTCATAAGCATGCCAAGAGATTCAGTGAGTTCTTCCCGAACAGCTCGGATCTGTGCCTCCAGTGTTTCACAGCGGCGTTGATACTCTTCATTGGAGTCCTGTAGAGCTTGGGTCTCAGCTGACATCGCCTCCCAACTTTCTTTCGACATGTAGATCCCGTTCTTCTCGCGGGCTGCCTAAACAAGATTTCCGGTCAGGTTCTAATCAGTGCTGTGGTTCAGTGGGGGAATACACACGAGTAGGTCAGCCTTGAGGTTTTCTATGAGTGCAATGTATTCTTTGAGCAGAGAGTTACGGGTCATGCGCTGATTGATCTCTGGCTTATTGCGAATACTCTTAGCACGGATGGCGTAGTCGAGAGTAGAGTAGGTCTCCTCGAGGTTGCACTTGGCTGGTGAAACTGTCGCGATGATGCATGTTTTCGTTCTTCCACCGAGTGAGTCTTGTAATAGACGCGTCAACTTGGATTCTCTGCGAGTTCATATTAGTATCGCCTTCGCAAATTGCTCTAAGCTACCTACCGATACGGAATATGAGACGACTTGTCAACAAGAGCATTGATTACCCTTCCAAGAGAAAGCAAACTCTGGTTGATATTTCCTGCTTCCCGAGCGCGATGATTTTCTGCACCCGAACGCCCAATATTCTCTGAGCCAGCAAGGTCGACTAGGTTGAACTTGCCGGTCCGTAAATAGTCCTCTCCGGCCACATCTGCGGCTGCCTTGGTGTGCACGGTGATGGTGAAGACTGAGTGTGAACGACTCGAGTGGTCGTTAAACTTCGTTGCTGCAATCTGTCTCCTGTCGCTACCCTTCCGAAGTTGACTAATGGCCTCAGCTGCAGTTTTAACAAACGTTTCCTCGACCCCTTGAATGAAAACACCACCACGGGCGTCCTCAAAGATCTTCAGGCCTTCATTGCGGTCGCCCGAGGCGGATTTGCCTTTGCTCATCGGTTGTTCCGAGCCTGCTGGGGCGGAGAGGTTTGGCGAAAGGAGATCACGAAGTTCCTCGTTGTAGAGTTCGACGAAGGAAACCTTAACACTATAATCTGGTACATTCGCCTCCAGGTAAGCGAATAGGTTCGCAAGGACACGAGGAATCATTCCTGCTCCAGCAGAAGGACCGCCGGAGATAGAAGGTGTGAGATCGCCTTGCATAGTATGACTGAAATGGGAGTAACATCAGAAGCAAACATGAATACATAGAAGGTATAAAACGCACGTCTTGCCAGTTCCGGTCTGACCGTACGCAAATAGCGTGCAATTGTACCCCGTTAAGACTTGTTCGAGCATAGGTGCGACGACTTCGTTGTAAATAAGAGATTGATCAGACGCGAACCCAAAGACGCGATCGAATGGATATGTCTTTGTTGAGGGCGGGATAACGACACCGAGCTCCATTTTGGCGGCTCCTGTTCTGATGACAACCTCGTTCGAGAGTGGACCATCTATGTGTACAACAACCGGAGACCCTTCTGCTGCTTCACGGTCGCTTCGGCCGCGGCACCGGACGGCAACTTGGATATTCGATTCAGCGTTGTCTTCTAGACCGAGCTTCTTCGTGCGCTTGTTAAGAAGGGAACTCATATTGTGACCCGAGGGTGTAGGTGGTATTGTTGTGTAAGCTGGCGGAGCATTCGATGCGCCCGTGAGCTCGTCTGGAGGGCTGTCGGTGCGCTTCGCAGGGGCAGCGGTATTGAGGGTCGATCTGGAGCGCGTCATTGTAGCTACGGATGGTGGTCTAGATCGTTGGAAACCAGTTGCAGAAGGTGGGCGACGGTGGGCCATTTCAACGCGTCGTGGTTGAGTCGAGGTTTAAACAAATAATTGGCCGTCGGTTGGCTTCCGCTCCTACAGTCTCACAGATCTGATAAACACGTGTCTACACTTATATTTATTCCCTTGAAAGTCCCTCTACTTGACAACCTCTCATCCGTAGGCACGTGTTCGGAGTGCGGAGTTGTCGGAGCGGAAAACAACGACCCGCCTTGTTACGGCGTGATCCTGGCAGTTTGACTCTCTGAATTAGACATAGTGTTGAAATAGTTAGTGGATACGGGTTATTTGATGACATTGGGTGGATCAGCAGGAGAAATACATGCGTATTATGCGGGTGCGACGTTGCGCTGGTTGGGCCTACCCGCGAATAGCCCAGGATTCTGAGGGAGTCAAGCGGAAGACAGGCTTGTCGTGAGTAGTTGGGCACAATCATTTGAGCAACCCTGATGCGGCGGCGGCCCCCCTGACGTTGAGCTGGCTAAGTATTGTGTGGTATAATCCCTGTTGTGTCCTACGAAGGAAAAGCTCGCACATTGACTGCCGAGAACCGACGGGGACAAGGGAAGGCCCGTGCAAAACGACGCTTGGTGTAGAGTAGGCGCGCAGAATGGCTACAGTAACAAGGCGAACTACTCACTTTTGATCGGTCTGTTTACCTTCAGTTGGGCCTCTCCAATCTTCGATTAAACAAACGCCTCCGAAGTTTGGAGGCGACCAGTTTCCTACCAGGCCATCTCATAATGTTGTATACCTGAGTGAGAGCATGGGGACAGCACGGTCATGTCCACGCCATGATGTCCTTCAAGCTTCGCCGATTTGACACTAGCTCGGACATAAGGACCTGACTATCGTCTTTTCCTTTCGCAAGCACATTCTCCAAGCACTTCCTTAAGTTGTTTTGAGGAAACGAGCGCACCAATGCCTGTGGCGATGTCGGCGCCTGCCTTGTCCGCATTATGCCGGCGCCCTTTGGTTCTCCAGAGGAGAGCAGATACGCAGAAGCAAATGAAGAACGATCAGCTTGCATTCACAGGGGTGTCAGGCCCGCCGATTCCCTCAATTTTATGTCGAGCCTTCCAAAGCGAGTGTCCAGAGGAGTCGTTTTCACTGATCCAGGGAGAAGTCGACATCTTATACCTCATCTTCAAGATCTTGCTTCCTAACCCGTTGGGATGTCGTCCCAAGGACTAGCAGAACTTCATTCGCCAAAGCACCAAGGAGAACATAATCAGGGAATAAGTCGAGTGACTTAACGAAAGTAAATCCCATGTAGAAGCGTCCACCACAAACTAACACCAAGGACCAATGCGGGATACCTCAACCCTAGTGGTTTAATCGAGGGTAACCCGCTGAAAGTTAGACATCTCTCCTATAAGGAGAGCAAGGGCCACTGTCAAGAATGTCAGGTACAGACATTGTGATATTTAACGGGGAATATACCGAGATGCGCGAGGCCGTGCACTTGGGAAGAGGGGAACACTATCCGCCTCACGTAGGAGTGAGGACATTCTAAAAACGCAACGTCAGTAACCTACTTATACGGGATGCGAGAAGACGTACTCTGCACTCGCTGGCGAACCGCGCCGCCTACCGTGACCCGGCAACCTGGCACCACTTACAGACGGGGATGTCGCAATTGATGCGAGAGAACGACGGCCCGTGGCGGTACTGCTCGTTGTCTGTACCGATGATGAAGGTCGGACCCAGGACGGGGCAGCGGTATTTATCCCCCTCAAGGCCGTTGCGTCAGGATGGCGACGCGGAAACAAAGGGACCATATCTAAACTACCAGAAGTTAAGCCAAACACTCCATCGTCTGTTCTGCGAAGACACGATACGCACGGATGGGTGCCATAGTCGTAGGGGGGGTCTGGATCGTCGAGTATCGGTGCGCCTGGGCACTCCCGACATAGCTCATCCTCTTGCAGGGGGAAGGAGCCGGCGAGCGCTGACGGCGGTTGCGGGAGCGACGAGAGCGTATATGCGAGGGGATTCGGCGTACATGCCGGCGAAGGGAGCCTCTGATGGCTGCTCTCTGCCAATGCTGCGGCTTCACAGAACGCAAGGAGGCCCTCTTCGTGCCTCGTTAGGGCAAGGGCGAGGGTGGTGTTATGTTCATCCAAGATGGACGGCGCTTCGACCTGTGGTTGAAGCCGATGGGAAGAGAGCCCATTTGTTGAGCTATAATCTGCCGCTGGAACGTTGGAGGTCCCTAGCTGTGGACGAGCGAAGATCTATGGGGTCCGTTGGCCCATGTCACGGACAATTAAATGAGTCGGGAACGTACTATATCCCTCGACTCGGGTTCATACTGCGTGGTTGGTGTGCGCTGCAAGCGATGTTGAGTTCGTCCATGCCTTGAACGTTGTCAGTGGTGAATAACGGTCAGCGAAAGGTGGCCAACGTACATAAAGCTTCGATCACTGCGGACCGCCAAAGCAGGGGAGATGCGGATGCATGGCGTAGCGCTCATAGTATTCTGCAGCGTCGATATTGGGTCCTGCTGGTGTGGGGGGCAGAAGTGGAGGCAAGTCATTGTCCTTTGAAGGCTCTTAGGTCCTGACAACCTGCCAGACTCAGGACTTGTTGTCTGGGTGGCAGTCTCCTCATTCTTTCATTACGTGGCTTCCTACACTGGGCCGTTGCGGAATGAGATCGGATTTCTGATAGCAGCAGAGTGGATGAATTCTCGAGGAGGCACCCTAGTGATACGCTTGCCATGGTATGGGACTTGATGACCCTTGAAAAGACCCTTGAGAAAGCTTGTCTGGCCGGTTGGCTCATGGATCCAGGTGTAAATCCGGGCCATGACATAGGGCCGATCGAAGCTAGAAGGTTAATAAGCGATACGCGTCTGGTTCGAACGCCTTCTTCGACAAAGGACGCATCCTATGACTCGGGGTGCTTTGGGGTTGGTGGGGAAACCGGCATAAGCAGAGAGTGTGCTGAAAAACACTCACAATGGCTATGTCGGAATCGAAAAGTTGGGCTGGGCCTGAGCCCCTACCCTGGCGAAGGCCGGCGAAAGATAAGCTTTCGGCAATGAAAGCCCCTTAATTGAAACTCCGCTCAGGTGTGCGTAACTCAGGACAGCCGAATAATGATCAGGAACTGAAATACAAGACAGCTAATACAGATATAGTACAAGTCAAGATATTCTCTTGTATTATTGCCGCTCGCCTTCGCCTTCAACGACCCGGTGAACATGACGAATGAGACAGACACGCTCTAGATAACCCTTCCATCAAACCAAAAATTACTCTACCATGAATGAAGCCAGAGTCCCCCAAACCATCATCACGAAGACGATACAGAATAGAACCGCATCGGTTGCGGTACACCTTCCCTCAATCGCGACTTTGGCACCAATTGGTCCCAGTATACATATCAAGAATGCCGCAAAGGCACCCAAGAACGCCATGACCGAACTGAATCCTGGGACGTATACCGCCACAAGGGTGACAAGTATCGAAACCAGGGTGCGCTCTATGATGGTGAAGAGATATTTAGATTTATAGGAGTAGTGAGGATGTGTGAAACCTTGCAGAATGCCGTTGCTCGACGACCGGTGTTGAGGCTCTAGTTGGTACTGGGGTTTCGTCCGTGGTGAAGAGGAAGTTGGCATAATAGTCGAGTCTATTGCCGTGCGTCTCGACATATTTGATCGAGAATCCCGATGAGAAAGCTTCGGGGGTGGCTCGAGTACAGGACCATCTTCCAAGCCGAGCAAGATCTCAAGTGCTATGTTGAGCTAATTTAGAGACCTCGTAAGATTCATATCGACGAAGGTATTATGTGGCGACATACTGGACGCATTGTCAATGAAAACTTTGTCCTGGTCAAAGGGGAAGATCGGTCAGTCATAGGTCAGATGTATGGCCTTCAATGTACACACATAGGGCTGATAACGAGCATCCAAACCGCGAGCTTGTTGATAGTAGGGTTGTAACCTGGCGTCTTCAAGAGATCTAAACTCACCTACGTACCAGGATATGTAAATGGGGTCCGAAAAGCCTTACAGAAGAGAGACATACTTCTTCCGAGACGTTAGAGCCAAACATTAGGTATCCAGCGGCACCGATCAACCCATATATGAAGGTCGCTACAAACTGCAGGGACGGTTAACACGCATCAACGGAGTATCTGACTACTTACGAATGCTCGGTTGATCATATGATCAAAAAGATGCGGTTCGGCCATATCTTTAGCCAGGCTTGGGATTACCGCGTGACCGGAGAACTGGAAGGACCTCGTCAGAACCACCCCAACTTGGGCGCTAGAAATAGCGCCTACCCCAGCCATGAATAGACCAAAGGCAGTTCCGAGCTCTAACTTTCCCCATACCACCCACTGGGTTGGCTCAGGTTGCCACAGAGAACCAGGCGCGTCTCTCTTGGACAGCCCATCGAACACAACAGCGAATATAATTAGAAGGGTTGAGATGATTCCAAGGACTGAGGCATATGACAGATAGCGAAGGGGAACGAAGACGGTCGGTGTAAGGCTGGGGCGAGTGGTCAGCGAATTGTCCCAGATAGAGGACCTAGAGGACCTACATG
>Ga0307513_10008261_pt1 | contig 13351 bp, 19 predicted proteins | sample 15_EM_MG_FD_202174 | JGI IMG/M metagenome (GOLD analysis project Ga0307513, IMG submission 202174) | Populus trichocarpa ectomycorrhiza microbial communities from riparian zone in the Pacific Northwest, United States - 15_EM | ecosystem: Host-associated > Plants > Roots > Unclassified | place...
TACATGGGCATAATGGTGAGTATTAAAAAGGATCCTGACGTGACGGAGCCCGGGAGGAAGCCTCGGGCTAGAGCTGAAAGGCGCTTCTGACCTTGATGATGGAGAAGCTAAAAATGGCCTTCCCGGGAAGTCTCAGTTCATGCAGGATACAGCGGTGTGTAACATACGCACTCCGAAAAGTTGGGGGCCGAACGTGAAACCGGTCTTCAGGCCGAGATAGATGTTGGAGGCACCAACTGCGAATCCTGTTAGGAGAGAGCTTCTATTTGAATGCGACTTGCTGACCAATGGCGCCTAGAAGGCCACCAACGACAAGAGCTCGGATGGTAAGTTGGTGGGTCTCCTCAGGTGCGTTTGGATCGACGGGGAAAGGGTCCGATCTAGACGTTGAGTAATTCGTGTTAGTATGGAGTGGGGCCAAGGCGTGAGGATCTTGCATACACGTTGGGATCGTATGCATCGCTCAACTCCTCAGTCTCCGGAGGAGGTTTGTTATCTCTGTGCTCGTGACCGTGGCCGTGGGAGGGAGTGGCCTTCTCATCATTCGAGCTCTGAACCGAGTCCGCCTTATGATGGTGGTCGACCACAGGGGGCTTCTCAGTTGGACCCGGGGCCGTTTCGATTTCAGCCATTGCTGGGTAGCTCGAGGGAGGGGAGGGGGTGACAAAAGCACGAAGAGTTGAGTGGGTAGATTTGGGACTGCCTTTATGGAAAGAAGAACCAAGAAGCAAGGGAGACATTGATGGGAGCATGTGGAACGCGATATTATGATAGGCTGGCACTCTGCAAACGTCTGCATATCCCTGTGGAGCCATGGGTGCGATTCCTGATCGCCCGACATGTATTTGCTTTCGCCGTCGCAACCCGTCGCAAAGAACGAGGACGCTCCAGCTATTCCGCCTTGACAAGCCAGACCGATGCCACAGGACCATATAATCGCGAGACCACTGCTTATGGTTGTTTCGTGCTCATTGAATCACACAGCTGCGTCCCATAATACGGCCACCTCTTGTGGGCTGCATCGGGTGGTATATCGGCACCTGAGAACACGATTGCGACTAGTTTATCATGCTCCGATCCGATCCTCGCGTTTGGGAAGGCCCGTCTCCGGTGTCTCCATGTGGGTCTGGTGTGAATCAAAGTATCTTTGTAACTTGGATCTAGGCGCCGCCATGAAAATGCCCACGGGAGATAGCGCGGACCCGATATACCTGTCCTCAGATTCGGAAGAGGATGGTGGTATCACGCGCGGGATGCTGAGTGCTGCGGCGAAAGGGAAAGGGAGGGCAACCAACATGGCGCTCGACGCTGATCAAGGCGTCGAGAGAACCATCACGGAGAACCAGACGGCGTACACAGGAGGTGCTGATGTCTCCGTTAATGGGACACGCCCGTCTACTCCTGGGAAACCGTCCTCCGTCGCCGTTGCGGATGTCCTTCCCCAGAGCCAGCAAAGCTTATCAAACCGCGATGAATTGCACCAATTCACCTCGACCAGCCTGAGGAACCAACAGGGTATCGGAAGAAGTTCTCAACTATCCACAACTCCAAACGTAGGACTTGAGAATCCCTCCAATCCATTGGGTAAGCATGCCTGAACATTATTTTGTCCCTTTGCCAAGGGACAGCACAAGTCGGTGCATATGGATACCCCGTTCTTCGAAAAGTAAAAAGAATGTGATTCTTTAGGATATTCCATTTTAGTCTCAACTTTGTACAACCCCACAAATGCTTTATCTCGTGGAGCTTTCCATACTGGGGTTTTACGATTCCTGGGACGGACTTGAATTTATTTACCCAACTCCATGCCTTTCTTTTCCGAATGAAGCGTGTTTCCAGGGTCCAGAACCCGTTCATAGAATTGCTCTACCTCCAAAGGAGATCACACTACCTTGATCATTTATGCACTTCTTTGCACGAACTCCACTATTCATCCTTCGACGCCATCTACTGTCTTACTTGACCCTCGAGCTCCTTCGCAGGTTTCACTCGCACGCCGTAACGCTAGAGCTACCAATGTGGCGATGATGCCGACCATTGAGGAGGATAATGTCATGTCCACGTCCACCAACGCAATGACAACGCCAACAAGGAGGCTTGTCACTAACGACAAGACGGACATGTCACACTTCGCGCAAATGTTGAGACGCTCCTTATCCATCACCGGTTCTGAGGTTGGAGCGGCCAACCAAACGAGTCCTTCAAAGACATGGCCCGTTGCCACCGAGCCAATTGTACGTATCCCGACGCCATCGCCTCGGCCTTCCTTCATTCTTGTATCTGCCCCCACGCCAAACCAGACAAACGCGGGTACGGAGACGCACGGCGCATCCGCCGTGGTTTCAGAATCTCGTCCGAAGCCCTCTGCTATTTCTGCATCCTGTTCTCAGGAAAGACCCGTCTCAGGTCAAACCCGTGATGGTTCAAGGGATCGACTGCACGAAGAACAAGCCGTCGGTCTTGCGGAACTCCTTCGTCGATTGGAAAATGGGGAAAAGGTCCGCGAGGGTCTTCAAGAACAAATCAGTGAACTCAAAAATATGGTTCAAATACTGGTGGAACAAGGTCAACAACCTCCGCTGCAGGCGCTAATCCGTCTTCACCTAATACTTCCCTCGCTATAGCCCATAATCACACACCCGTTGTAAACGAGGCGATGTCAAGTAGTAAGAAGAAGAAAAAAGAGAAGAAATCGAAAACCGGTGTTGCTAACACCAAAGCAAACAAGGGTAAACAGAAACAAATAGTTCATGCCACAATCGCTCCTGTAGATACAGAGCCTCAACACAAGATGACGAAAGCAGAACGCAAAGCAGCACGGCGGGCGGAAAAGAAGTTAGAGCAGATAGCTACAAATTCGCCTCTTGATTTCGCTCCTGTATGTCTTTCATACAACTAGTTACTTGGTGGTTAATGGTCTTTGTAGGCTTTTCTCAAGGCTGGTCAGCAGCCCTGGAAGGCATATCCTGGGAAGGTAAGTTGCGTCCCATATTCCTACCTCAAACTCTGATTCCTCCCCTAGTGTGTTCGACCATTCAACTGGAAAATCCTCAACTCTCCGCCCGCACCACTCTCTCATATCATTGAACCAATGTCCTCTGTACAATTCCCACACCCGATCTTCTGGACTCCATCCCCTTCAGATCCGGAAACTATCGTGCGCCCAAACCCTCAGTGGACATTAGGCACGTTCCGGGATAAGAAATCTCCGGCGCTCAGCCCACGACTGTTACAGGTTGACAACATTCCAGCGGCACGCTGCAACCTTCCTTCACTTGTCTCCTGGTTCCAGCTGTTTGGAGCCCTCGTATACGTTGAACATACAGGCAGCGCTGATGGGTCGGCAATTCTCGAGTATGCGGACCCGCTGGGTGCGTGGAGAGCCATGGCCTGCGAGTTTCCTGCTTGGGGAGACATGACGGTTTCAGCCAACTATGCAAGCTTGATGAAGGTGAACGGATACGGGGAGGGACGTGAGAACGGGAGGACTACCGTACCTCTTACTGGCATTCAAGCTGGTACCTTGGCTAGCGACAGCAGGAAGGGCAACCGGGGTGTTAAGAGGAACAAAGACGAGACTGAGATCGAAGATAGAGAGGTCGATGCCCACCACGGCGTACCTGTCCCGCCTCCAAAGGCACCAGTGGCCAAACTACGCATCACGACGGCACGATGGTTGACCAAAGTCATTGATGGTCAGGAGTATATCATCGTAGACGGTGATAAAGATGACCCCGACATTATGGTCCATGAAGCCCCGCTAATCATGGTTGCCGCTAAACTTGCCTCAAACGGGAGCAAGCGCAAGCGAAGGCGACCTCAGCGTGCTATTTCTCGACCTGAAACCATCAAACGTGAACCAATGGAAGTCGATCTACCATTGCCGTTGGGTGGGGTAGAAATCGGAACTTCGGACAGGGAAGATGAGGCCACCGTTGAAAGCTATTTGCAAGATGATGAATTCGAGGATGAATATATCTCGCTTACTTCGTCTGAAGATGAAGATGAAGATGAGAACTATGATTCAAGTCATAGTGAAGCGTCGACAGTTGAAATACCTGAACCAGGGCCATCCACTATGGTGGGACGAAGGTGAACGTAGCCTGCTCTTGAACTATTGGTACGTGCTCTGGGTCTGCGTCGACATACTCTAACGGGAAAGTGGTCATATAGAATCCACCGAGAGAGGAACAATGCTTGCAAACGATGACGAACCAATGAAGTACTAATGGGTCGACAATTCTCGCGTGAATTCCACGTTCCGTCCCGTTGCGATCGAGACAAAGGGCTCGTTAGGAGAGTTTTGGAAGTCTTAGACCTTGTGCCATTACGTCTTATGTCATGTTGTGTAGCACCTGTTAGATACTTGCCAGGAGCATGCATTAAATTTTTTCTGTAGAGGGCCTAGACCGATCCAATTGAAAACCTTGAACCTCACTTTTACGGCCAGACGCGACGGACATGAATAACCCACGAAGTATGGTAAGAACAGCAACCATTGTCGGCGGCCTGTATCCCACTGACATTCCGCGTAGGCTCTTGGTTGGGCGACTTTAATTGTGGGTGCTGGTGTATCGTTTTACTACGCGAAGTACGCATCCGTCCTGCTCCAGTTATATAGGCTTTACATTGTGCTACTAGGAAGGAAATAAATGCGCGCAGGCAGGACCAGGCAGCGTCCGGTAAACGTTCCACTGTGCAACACGAATGTACGTCAGACTAAGTTGGGTCGCTTTCTCATAATTCCAGGCTATTAACACGAATTTTCGCTCCCTCAGGGTACGACCGTATCAAGGAAGATCAGGCAAGCGTTCCCCGCCCTCCGTCTGGCGAGGGAGGAGAGGTCGTCGCTCCATCACATGTGCCTCATTCCACAGGCAATACTAAGCGACCCAATACGGCGGCATAGCCCAAGTCATATCTGGAACTCTGCTGTGTTCGTGTAGTCGTGCAAGGAAAGTCATCCCCGCTTGCAAAACTCAATCTCCGCTATCAGAAAGAATGATTCGAGTAATGGCCACAAATCACCTAAGAACACCCGCCAAGTATCGTCAAGACTCCTCAGAGTCGGGGGCGTGGAGCCCACAAGCACGTCAGTTTGGAGGAGTGCTATGCATTGGGCGGGTCCCTAGTCACCTCAACAATCATACCGTATACCCCCGATGAGTTGCATTACTCTGATGTTTAATATAACCAGAGAAGACTCTTGTTGAAGTCCGCGGATCGCCGTGCAATGTGTCAAACGCGGCCGCTATTGGACACGAATATAAGAGATGTGCGTTTTCCAGACCTTAGGCCGGTTTGTTGTGTCAACATTCGACCCTGGACTCTTGAATGAAAAGGCTATCGCAAACAGAATAAGAAGCTGTAGAGTCTGAGGGGGTAGGGGTCTGGGTCACAAAAAGAGTCCTCATTTATCGCTCTTGTCACAAAGCGGCCAAGCAGATGGCTGCTTGCGCAGCTGTTCACGGATCGGAATTGCCCTCAGCCTTTGCACCCTCCGCTTCTTATGCGTATTGGCGGGCTGAATGATCGACGATAACGCATCCAATGCTTTATCTTCCACCACAAGCGACTCGGGTTTAGCTCCCAAGGCGAATCCACAAGTATACTAATGTTATGTAATGACTTGTGTTCGCTTTCCATCTTTCGTCATGAAGTGGATCTGCAGAGCGAGATTCGTTGAGCATGTGCGGACTTAACTTGCAAGATACTAGTTGAAATACACTTCTCATCCCCAGTCTCAAACAAATAGGTAAGTTTTCTCTCAGGCCAGCGTGCGATAGGGCGGGTGGTAAACAAAGCGCAAACGTGACTCCGTTATTTAGAACGTCATTCGTGGTAATTAGAGGCCTCTGGGAAACTCTGAGGAGTGTAGGTGCTCCATCTATCCTTCCCCTTTTCTGTTCAGCACCAAATAACGGCATTGGCTAAACTCGATCGCTCGATTTAGTTTGGCTGAATTAACTGCCTTAAAGATGCCGCATTCAACATTATTTTGGACGGTGCAATGGTCTGGTTGACCGTCCAGGTGCTTGCTGACTGAATGACGGACGTGAAGCTTGGATCCTGCCATGGCTCCTGCCACTCTGTCGATCGCCATCGTAGGCGTTGGACTTGTAGGCAAGGAATTTATATCACAGCTCCGTTCCCTTTCGACAGCAAGGTATCCGCTCCAAGTTGTCTACATCTCAAATTCGGCCACTTCAATCTCTGGCCCAGAAATCGATTTGTCCTCCTGGGCAGACAAGCTCTCCAAGGCAGATCCAAAGATGGCTCTTAAGCCAGCAGACCTTGGGCAAGTTTCTGTCCCGAACGGAAGCAATAAAGTCGTCGTCGATAACACAAGCTCCGATGAGATCGCACGACTCTACCCTGCGTGGCTGAAGAACGCATGGAATATCGTAACGCCCAATAAAAAGGCATGCAGCTCTGATCTCAGCCTCTGGGAGGACATTAAGGCTGCCTTGGGCCCTAATCCATATACTGATTTGCGACTGGGCTACGAGTCGACCGTTGGCGCCGGACTGCCTATCATCAGCACTCTCAGAGACTTAGTCGAGACAGGCGATGAGGTCAGTCGCATTCTCAATCCGCCTTCGGCCGAACGGCTCACCTGTGCTAGATTATCAAAATCGAAGGCGTGCTCAGCGGCACTCTTAGCTACATTTTTAATGAATACTCTCCGGCTTCTTCCGGTGCCCATGCCGGCGGCCCGTCCTTCTCGTCAATCGTATCAGTCGCGCGAGAGAAGGGGTACACAGTAAGTGTCAACCATGCCGCTAGTAACCGAGGTACCGTGAATTGAATCTGAATTTTATTGATGTCTGCCTAGGAACCCCACCCTGGAGACGATCTCAACGGTGCAGACGTCGCTCGTAAACTCACAATCCTTTCTCGACTCGTTCCTTCTCTAGCCTCACATCTTCCAGAGGGTTACAAGTCGGTATCCATTACGTCCCTAGTCCCAGATGAGCTGGCTACCATCGCAACTGGAGACGAGTTTGTGAAACGACTACCTGAATTCGATGCCCGATACGAGAAGCTGAACGAGGAGGCAAAAGCCGAAGGAAAAGTCCTGAGGTTTGCCGGCGTTGTAGATGTTAAGTCGAAGACTGTCAAGGCTGCGTTGGAGAAGTGCGCAATTCCGTCGTTCATTGCTAGCGGGGATTACTGAAACTCTTCACAGATATCCAGTTACCCATCCTTTTGCCACGTCGTTACAAGGATCGGACAATATTATCGCATTCCATACCAAGCGATATCCCGTCCGACCACTGATTGTCCAGGGAGCTGGCGCTGGTGCCGCAGTGACCGCTATGGGAGTGCTAGGAGACGTACTGAAAATGTTCTGAGTGTTCGGTATAGCAGAAGAAGATGTCCAAGGAATAAAATTGCATTCTCGGAACGATCGTGTCTCACGGCTATCGGGTATTAGAAGCTCGTGGGCGAGGTGTAAAACTACACCTTAGTGGCCTTGAGCCTAAAACCCAACCGGATGTCAGCATCGTCAAGTTTGAGAAGGGGATGACGATGGACTTCCGGTCGGCATAGACTATGTCCAATGACCAATGGTATGAAGCGGATGAGGGCTGCTATGAGCGGTGTCAGACATGGCTGGGTGTTAGGACGGCGCCCGCGCGAAAATCCAAAGCCAGGGAATGAGCCGGTATACGAATCGATGCTTTTATGCTGTGTTTGTTTGATCCGAAATCGCCTCCGGCTCTCGAGAGGGTCGATAATGAGCCAATGCAAATTAAGTAAATAAAGTGAGTGTCATACCGTTCGCCACGATGCTAAACTGTGCTGCTGGGTCACGCATTGATCATAGTGCATACAAGAAGGCGAGGGTTTGCATACAAGAAGAAACCATACTAATAATTGAGCAATGAGTGGTGCCCCTCCAGAATCGCTGACAAGCAGATCTCTTGCATCAATCTCGAACAACGTCTCCATGAGATGTAATGTTTATTCTTGCGGAGCACCCCTACCTACACCAGCGTAACGAGGACGGAAACCGCCAGGAGCGCCTTCCTTGTCACCGCCCTCGTCTCGGCGGCGATAGTCATCTCTGTCGCCACGAGGAGGACGATAGGTACCTTCGCCACCAGGACGAACAGCTGCCGGACGAGGTGGTCGAGGGGCTTTTTTGTGGGTTGCGGGGACAATCTCAGCAGGAAGATGAAGCCTGATAATTAACATTAAACGCGTTGCAAGTAAGGAAGGGTGGCAAATAGGATCAGTTGTCCAGTATACGCACCACTCGCGGAGATATTCGAGGCCCTCATCGGTGAGTGTGTAATAGTAATATTGCCAGGAGAAACGAGTCTTGACAAAGCCTTTCGATGTGAGCGACTGCATGGCCTTGATGACTTCTAGGTTGGGGACATCGAGATCTTCGTGCTTCGGAGCATTAAAGTCCTTCTTTGCAACGAGAACGCCCTCTAACGTAGCACATGAAATCAGCAAGCCAAGTATTTAGTTAGGTTGCACTAGACACACCCTTGAAGAGGTTCTCATAGATAACGCGCCTATTCTGCTTGCTAATGATCATCGCGAGGGTTTGCCGAGATCGAAAGTCCGAGGCCTGGTAGGGTTCAGGGCAGTCAGAAGCTGATATTTTGTCTTGCACAATGGCGTCGGAATTGTCTTGAACACTGGCGCGGAAACTCACGATTTTGAAGAAATGGAGGGCTTTGACTTTCGTCGTGAGGACCAAATAAAGGCAAACAAAGTGCGGTTCGAAAGGAGAAGAACCCGGTTTACAATGCAGTGATTACAAGTGAAGTGTTGTTACAGAGCCCGGTATGGGAAGAAATACCAAGTTTCCGCAGACCAGGGAATGACGATAGATATTCTAGGGGCGTACGACGCATACAGTCGGTCGAAGAAATAGGTGTGTATCATAACACGCCACGCGTCCTTGAAGATCTCTATTAATCTTGATAGTTAGCCTGAATATGACAACGAGCAATCGTTAAGACCCACCTGCACACGATAATTCAAGCCTCAATCCCACCCACTTGGGTCTGTTTTCGCCTCAGTTCCTTCAGCTCTCTATATCTTTTAATTGCCTTCTCCCGCTCAAGTTCCATCATCCGCCGATGCTCTGGTGGCAAAATATCGTGCTTCCCAAACATGACGCTGTGCACTACCTTATTGGCGTTCCGAGGGAGTTTCGTTAACGTCGGAGGTGCTTCGACTACGTCATTGAGGCGTTTCACGGGGGCTTTCTCAAATTCGAGTTTCTTTTGGGTAGCGGGAACGGGTATCAGTTTCGGGGGAATGGCATCCTTTGGCATGTGTTGCATATTCCCGCTTAATGACTTTTGTTGTGAGCGACCCAGCGCATCCCCACGACGCTTCGCAGCCTTGATTGGTGCACGCATTGCCTCCTCGACTCGCCTTCACAACGTAAAAACAGTCCAAATAGGTGGATGGTGCAATACTACGTACCTACTGAACTGACCCAGGGTCTCCCCTGTCTGCAAATGGATCTAGGTCAGGTTTGCGGTCTCCTTCAAATTAACACCGCGCACCTTGATGACGAGCGTCCCCTTGTCCCCTTTCTCCCTTGGTTTTTCTGCAGTATTGGACTTTTGGCGCTTCCCAGGTCGATCGTCTCCGTCCAAAGAATCATTCCCGCGCTTTCGCTTTCGATGGTACTCCTCGCGAACTTTGGCCGCATTGAGCACTCTCATCATAGATTTGGGAATGTCCTCTTTCTCAATATTTGAATTTGAGCCAGTAGGCACTAGATTGTCACCGCTACAGACGTGAAAGGCGGTTCTCGGTCAAATAAGGCGTTAAAGTCTACTCAAAACGAGACTGACGCATTCCTCGTATTTTCCTCTCTTGCAAACCGTTTGGCCTTTTTGTGGGGCATGATGTAAATGAGCTGAATGTAGTCAGCTCCAAAACTATACAAGCTTGAACTCTGACCACAACTCGCGTTGTAGTGCAAAGTTACCAATAAGATTGGAAAGGTTGAATATTTAGGGTATTGATAATAGAGAGTTAACACTACCCAATCGCTTGTGCTAGAGACGAGCTGTCCTGGCGGCAAGTGATATCTGATTTAGACGTACCCTGGCCGTCCTTATCAACAACTTTACAAATGTGCTAGTTCCAGACTTCAAGCACGGCCGCCCCGAACCCACGGCAATACCGTGATTTTCGCTCAACTCCGGTAGTCTTGTAGGATGACAATTCAGACCTTATTCGGTCTCTGAGGACGTCACGTCATTCCACCAAGTTTATCCGCCTTCTACCTTGGTTCCAAATCCACATGATAAGTCATCTGATAACTTAAGTATTCCTTAACCTATGTCAGGAATATCGAATTGCGTTCATTCAACATTATGCTGCAGCCTGGGGAAAGCTGTATGTATCTCGACGCGTATGGTTGGTAACTGATAGCTCTCTGCGCGTCTGCTTCCATTATAGGGTGTGCCAACTATATCTTGCTTGTATGAACACGGCGCAAGTATTTTAGTAGTAGCCATCGTAATAAATATAATGATTCATCGCGCATTTGACTCTCGCTGCAAAGAAACGGCGCGGTAAAGGCCTGTTAAGGGACCGTCCACGGGGAATAGGCAGGCGGCGTCGCGACATTAGGGTATTCCATGTCCAGTTTCCTGTGCATTCCTTCTATCGGGCATCTCATAACTCCGCCGACTCCACGCCGCATCACAATGCCAAAGTCCGTTCTGGCTCAAACCGGCCATCGGCCGATAATCCCGTCGTTTACGTGCACCCCGCTTCCAGTGTCTGTGTTCCATTTGGACCAAATTGGAACCGGGTCAATCGGCCCAAATTTTCCAAATTTCCAATAAGCCACACAAAGAGCTACTGCACTTCTCTTTTGATGGAGATTCCGGGAAAACAAGCATGGGCCTGCCAACTCGGGTTATGTGGGGAATCTCCTGGCTGTGCAATAGCAAGAACCTCGCGGTGCCAGGTGGTGGACCTGCCTTAGTTCCCAACTTCGCTGGCGGAGCGGAGCGGACGACATACTCTCATCGTCTCCGTCCCGCGGGCTGTGATCAAACACATGTGGGATCCGATTGTGGCCCCGGAATATCAAATGGCCCGATCGATCGTCGCCATGAACCCCAAGTATTGCGCAAGCTAATGATCCGTAATACAGCGGGGACCAGCTATAATAATTTACCGTACTCCGGTCCGCTTCCTTATTCGAACACGCTGGTTTCGTGTATTCCGTCCGCTGCAAATTCTTGCAATCACCTTGAGTTGCAAAAGCGACGCCTTCCCCTCTGGTTATGACCTATGCCCCGCGGGCCACAACAAACGCAATCCTGTACTAATAGCACGTCATAATAGTAAAATTTCAGCTTGAGAGCCGTGGCTGTTAGCTGGACAGCACTCGCGTGCAGAGTGAAGTACCCCCGCCATCACAGTACTCCCGCCATCATGTTCTGGACCAATCCGTATGGACGTCTACGTGAATGTAATCAAAATTGAGGCTGTAACTCAGCTTCGAGCACGACCGGCCCAGGAAGAAGCTCACGCACGCCTTAGCTTCTTATGGAGCACTGAAAGTTCACCTTCTCAAGTCGTTCCCTGCCATCCTTTCCACTCTGACCTTGTCTTCCTGCCCTTCAATGTCGGTTGAGAAAGCGAAGAGCCTCGGGAGCGACGACTCCCAAATAATAGCCAATGTCGTCCTCGCGGGGGACGTTGGACTTGATGAAGAGCACAAGAATGCTGGAGGTGCCCCTGTCGAAGATAAGAGCCCCATTGGTCAAGATGTTGGATGGTGGACGGCCGTATTATTGAGTACGTTCACGTCTATCGTTCAATTTGCATAAGCTGAACCTGCGGGCGCGAATAGACTTCTCACAGATGATTGGGACGGGTATGTTCTCCTCTGGATCGTGTCATTGTACTCTAATTTGTACTTAGGTATCTTTTCGACTCCGGGGACAATTCTGCGGCAATGCGGAAGCGTCGGCTTGGCTCTGATATGTGAAGTTGATCGTCTTGGGCTGGTGATCGCGATATTCACACATTCTCTTAGTCTGGGTTATCGGTTTCCTTCTCGCTTCTGGTTAGTGTGCACCCCCTGCATTTGCTCTTCTTTTGACATTAGCACGAAAGCTGGTCTTGCGTATTATACAGAATTGGCGGCTATCTTCCCCAATCGAGCCGGTGCCGACGTCGCGTACCTGGAACAGGCCTACAAGAAGCCCAAATTCTTGTTCCCTGTTTCGTTCGCGGTAATCACGATCCTCCTGGGGTTTGCCTCGTGAGTCAACACTCACTTCATTGTAGACGCTCTTGGCTAAACTTCAATCATCAGGTCAAACGCGATCGTATGTGCTCAATATCTCCTATTCGCTAATGGGCAGCAAAATCCGGATCAGTGGACTATGCGAGGCATTGCCATCACAAGCTATGGGATCGCCTGCCTGAGCAAGTCAGATTCTTGACTGTCAAAGGATTTGCTCACCTATTTTCTTAGTCGTGATCTCTCATAACCGCACCGCCATGTGGATCTCCAACGTCTTCTCGGTGTTCAAGGTGTTCATTCTGTTGTTTATAGTTGTCGCTGGATGGGCAGTACTTGGTGGCAGGACTCGGGTTAAGGATCCCCACAGTCACTTCAAGGATGGATGGGCGGGAACGAAGTGAGTTGGCTTGGTGGCCTTCGTCATACTTGTTGACGTAGCCCCCTTTTAAGTTCTAACGGCAATGCGCTGGCTGGGGCCTTGATCAACATTATCTTCTCATATGACGGATGGAACAACGGTATGGGCTGACTTTCAGCAGCTTTACTTTGGCTAAAACCCTTCCTCTAGCTAATAACGTCACGAACGAAATGAGGAACCCGATCAGAACTTTAAAAACCGCTGGGCCGACTGCTCTTGGCATCGTATTCTTCCTCTACTTCTTCGCGAATGGTACAGAATATCCCTATAAACTGTCGTTCGATTACTCATCACCTTCAATCAGTTGCTTATATTGCGGCCGTCCCCGTCGAAGAAGCAAAGAAGTCGGGTCAACTCCTCGCTGCCAAGTTCTTCACGGCAGTGTTCGGGGACTACGCCGGCGCACGAATTCTGCCCGTCTTCGTCGCCTTGTCTGCCTTCGGAAACCTCGTTTCTGTTGCACTGGGTCAATCGCGGGTGTTCCGTGAAGTAGCAAGACAGGGCATCCTCCCTTTTAGCGCCTTCTTTGCAAGCACTAAACCCTTTGGAACCCCCGCAGCACCTATGCTCCTGAAGTTTGTGCTAACGTCCATCGTCATCATTGGACCTCGTTAGTCATTTCCACACATCCGAGCTGAAATCGGCTAATACGAAGATTAGCTGCGGGCGATGCGTAC
>Ga0307513_10008262_pt1 | contig 13349 bp, 8 predicted proteins | sample 15_EM_MG_FD_202174 | JGI IMG/M metagenome (GOLD analysis project Ga0307513, IMG submission 202174) | Populus trichocarpa ectomycorrhiza microbial communities from riparian zone in the Pacific Northwest, United States - 15_EM | ecosystem: Host-associated > Plants > Roots > Unclassified | place...
ACCTCGCTCTCGCTGTCTCTAGATGCTTTAGCTGTCCTAGAGCATCCTGAGACATCCTAGGATGTCTTAGGATGTCTCAGGATGCTCTAGGACAGCTAAAGCATCTAAAGACAGCCAGAGCTAGGTGGCCTTTTCCTGATGTTGGAATAGGCATTCTGTACTTTATGGTGTCTATGTTCTGCCTGATGGCATTGGGCGTATGGTTGTTTCATTACCTTCATTACCTGGCTTCACTATTGTTTTCAGCACCTTACAGAGAGCTTCCGTGATTGGATTGAAAAGTATAACATTGGTATAAGGATTGAATTTGAACAACTTTACAACAACCAATTTCCAAGCACCTCCTATTAACACCACTTGAATACTGAATACTAGTACTACTCTCCACTTCATAAGGTACAGCATATCTTCATCTATCAGTTTCACACTTGGTGTAACCATCCAGATCCTGGATCGTCAGGTGCAGGCCATGCTGGCGGAGAAACTCTCGCGACTTGCAGAAGCTGAAAGCTGATTTTGTGGGTTTGGGGAGCAACGATGGCGAAGATATCCTGCCATGGATGGGTTCGGTACTGAGGTGTGTTCATATAGTGAAGCATCATCTCATTAAAAGAACACTTTATCAAATGTTTATATTAAAATTGTCAGGACTTCACAAGGACTTCATCAGTGCTCTGGATCATTATCCATCGACCACCGTGATCAAGAAACCACAGCATTGCGTAGAGTTAACACTATATGTAAGGGTAAAATTTTTGAACACATATTCAATGGTATCCACGAGAACGAAAGGAAACCAATTAACCTGAAAAACGAGGACGAGAAGGGAGCGACGAGAAGGGAGCGTTGAATCCCGATTATAATCAATCAGTGGATCTCGCTTAGGTGCCATCTGCTCGTCATGGTCAAACAATTATCATTGCATAGTTACGGTATGTACATACATACATATGTATGCGGCTAATAAAATCTGTATAAAGGCAGGGGAGGAATCATCGCTGATTTGCATCCCCTCTTCCCTCGGTTCTGATCCTCTCTCCACAACGAGCCCGTCAAGGAGCTCATCTACACCTGGTAAGCCTTCTTGCCTCGCAGCTCATCAGCACATCGTTCTAACATCACCGTCCCTTCCTAGGTTCCTTCCCATCACAATAATCCGATCTGAGGTCGTCGACACCAACCCCGCCGTCGAGTAGCTGGTCGTGGCCATCCTCGAGTGGCCAGCGCCCGGTTTCCTAGTAAGTAAACGTGCCATCTTTTGCGCCTCGCAGCTCATGGCCACAGTGTTGGCTGACACAGCGATCCCATTGCAGGATCGATTCCGTGGCAGTGTTTCAGGTGGAATGGTAATGGCTCTGGCTGTCGGCGGCCAACCCTCATTTGTCTCTTTTGCTTTCTTCCCATATTCTCGGCACTGAACTAACATGAACCTAGAGCAGATAAAAAAACAGGTTAGCCAACGACAGCGTTATGCAACCACGTACCTTGTAAGGTAAGCTTCGCTATTTATGATTTGGATCTGTGTTCATCACCTTACTGATAAGCTGGTCAAGACTTGGATCTTTGACATTCGAAATAAAACGGTATCCACCTCTGATCATTCTTAAAAGCCCTGCTCATTGGCGCTGCTTAGCCCACCTCTAGGCTCTTGCTGTAATTGCTGCCGTGATTCAGTACTCATGCGGTATCATACACGAAACCTGGCGACCGTTCATAAGCAGAGTATCACAGCCCAGATTAGTGCGTTCCAACGTACCTCGTACATGAAGAACACCGCCGACATTCGATATTCTGGGCATTCCGCAGCCACCACCTGCCAATTCCCGCCCAATCTTAATCCCGGGAAGAGTCTACCCACCAATACAATCCGACCATGCGTACGTGCATGCAACCATATGTCTGATACTCGGACACTTGTCGCCACCATGACTGATCAACGAGATATTTGCGCTCGACATACAGGAGGGTTCAAGATGTCAAGATACAGAAACTACTTGGAGGGGGGTTTTGGCAAGGGTTAGGAAATGAGAGGTAAACACAAATGTACCGACGATCTACCCAAGTCCGCTCACACCCCAAAATCACTACATCCCATTCACATGCACTCGAGGTTCGTTAAGACCATGAGAGACGTCTGGAATTACACGAGGGACATGCACTGTTCAAAGGCTGGTTAGCAAAGCACTAGCAGAGGAAAAAAGTAGGCTACAGACCTGGAGATTATTGATAGATAACCACTCATTACGCCCACCAGCGTGTTCTACCCTTACACCCCAGAGTTCTCGCCCATTCGAACAACCATTGTTGCTCGTACCGATCGTCGACCCGGTATTCGAAGTGGCCGCACCAGCGATATACGTTGAATGGTGGTTCATGGGAGCTATTCACAAGAAACGTTAGCCAAACAACCAGAAAGGGGACAGGTAAGTAAATACCCATCCATACACTGTGCATGCCTGCTGAACCAGAGCCCAAGTTGGCTAGCACCCAAAGTTGATCATCATCAAACTCTTCGGGGATGGCCATTCTCCTTGAGTGCTGATCCTCATCTGGATCATGATTCCGGGGGTAAAATGATATATCAAGGGGGCTATGTGAATGGTCAGCGAATGAAAGAGTAAATATCAGTGACTACGTGCATACCTGTTTAAACTCGCATCCAACCAACCCTGGATCTTCGTCGAGACGGATTGAAATCTTGCCAGGGCAAGTCGATATAGTGACCTTGGATAGGCATATTGTGGTGACCTCTTGGATGGCCATCGATATGGTATGCTCATAGGTGAGTCTTGGATGGGCGCGTTCAAGATTAGACTGCATATACGTGGTGAGTGTCTACTCTGAGAAGTTAGATAACCAACTTACTATTTATTGCCCATTGCTCTCTAACGCATCGCAGGACTCAGGGGGGCATACCTAGTCCAAGACTTTGGCCATTGGCGTTTGATGGTGATTATGGCCTTGGTGCCATGGTAGGTGCAAGAGGGGTCAGTGTCAGAGAGAGAGACTTGGATTTTTAGGGAAGAGCTGAGGGACGCGGATGAGAGGAGGGATGTGGGACGCGATGGTTATGGTTCAAGGAGCAGACGTGGGAATTTGCGCGGTTGGGTCGCGTGTTCCGCCGCCATAGGGTTGACAGCTCTCGTCAACTGAGTGCTTTTCTACCTCCGGTGGACATGCCTGCCGATTATCATCTTGTGTTATGTGAGGAAATCAGTTGACGATTAGTGCTGCGTTTACGGTGGGTCATTCGCTACCCACTTTTGAAGATACTTTCCATGCTCATGTCAATTACGCCACACAATTGGTTTGTCTGAGCTCCTGTAAGGGTTCCATATCGTGTGAGAACGAAACCAGGGACTTATGGGTCATGCGCGAGTGGATTAAATGAGAGGAATATGCTCCAGAATGAATGCGCTATTGCGCGGCGCGCGCATTATTAACCAAAGGCGCAATCTATTCTTGGCACAAGGCACAAACCTCGATATGCATCACATATCACACGGCCACACCCTTTCCCAATGCGATACTCAAAGGACTTAATCGACGATCTCCCTGCACACCCTTTCACAATATCACACTCTGGTAATATTAATACTGGACCCTTCAAGCTAACCTTGGGAGCACCGATGATCCCGACACTCTTGATTTCCTTCACATTTCACCAATTCACATTATCACATCGTGATCTCTCCTTTTCCGGTACTCTCTAAAGATTCTCAGTATGTTTTCCCATTTATCTATCTCATCTCAGATCCAGTCTGTACAGTATAAATACCTCTGTAACTTCGTAGTTTTCCCCAGTTGAATCCACCAGTTTCACCTCACAAGCTAAGAACAAAGAAATCAGGCTTTAATTGGGTCAAACGGACCCTTTCTCGCCTATTAATCATTACTTGTGATTGCAATCAAATTGTCTGATTGCATTACTACTTTCTATATCTACCGAAATTATACCTTTAGGACCCTTCGAGATTAGCAGAGCTAATCTCTTGTCTTATCACCTAGTTATCTTATCTAAGATAACAATCTTCGAACTCATAAGACTTAACCGTCTTTCAACCCCTTGAATGTTAGTTATTCCATCATGGATCGTCCAAATTCTCCAAGTGAGTCATTTCCCCCCACCAAGATACGATACATCATCAATCTTATTGGATGAACCAGACGGGCATGGCATTGAACCACATGGCCGTTTATGTGGAAGAGGACGAGGTTCCAGACTAAGTCTCAACCCTCAAGAAGGATTATTCCTCACACAATTTTCGCAGTACAGAAGACAATGGTCTTGGACTAGAAAATGCGACATTCGAATGGAACGAAGTCGCCGAGAATGTTGACAACGATAGTGACAGGGCGAAATTGAATAGTGGTCCTCCTTTTCCCACAGAATCGAGTAAGGGGGACAAATCTGGTACAGCTATTGGGGACAGTGTTTCTGAGAGGAGCGCCGAAAGCGCTGATGGAGATGGAGAGTGTGTATTTGAATTAAGAGATCTATTAGTCATACTCCTACCTGGCGAGGTTGACGGTGGTCACTGGACCCACAGCATCTGGTAAAACAGCCCTTCTCGTATGTTATATTCATTTAATGCTTTCTCCCTCATCCTGACATTTTATCTAGATGGCAGTGCTCGGCGAGTTAATCCTGCTGAACGGACACATTATGTCCAGACTCCAAAGAGCCCTCTCGAGTGGAACGAGAATGGCCTAATGCACTGTATCTCATATGCTGCCTGTCGCCTTGGTTGAGGTATCAATTAATCAAGGATAACATCTTGAGTTCTGGTAGGCTTTTTCGTTATGGGTGTGTTCGTCCCAGCTGATGGAATGGAGCACGAGGATGTCAGTTCTTGACTGGTAAACAATGCTACGATGTTCTCATAATACACGTTATCTCTGATACTTTTCCATCGCTCTAATTGGACCTCAATTTGATTTTCTTTGATGAATTTGATTTTTTAATCGTAAGACTAATTCTGACACAATACAGCTCGGTCAAACTTGTCGTTGAATGGTAAATCCTCTTGGAAAAAATAATAATTTGGAGATAGCCGCTAACCAAACGAACAGCCGCAAGCTTCTGCAGGAGCCTCTTGGACACAGTATTCCAAATTAAGGCAATGAAGGCACTTGAAAATTGGTTATTGTAAATAAAGTAAACTTGTATTTAAATAAATACTCATGTTCCCCAATAATCATATGATTCAATTGAATCACGGATGCTCTCCGTAAAGTCTTGAAAACTGTAATGAAGCACTGGACACATCCTCCACAGTACATCCTGAAAGACAGCTGGAAAGACCTTAATGCTTGTATAGAACCACACCCAACAGAATACTGCTAAAATGATAAACAGGGCCACTGCAACTGTAAGATCATCCCCTTCAAGATGGATTCCATCCAAAGATGCAAAGCAAACAAGGCAAGAGCAGAAAAGTGCGATAGATGAAATAGGGTAGATTATGATGAAATGGCCAAGGTGACTTTGGGAGGAGTCAGAGGAACTGGAGGAACTAGAAGCAGCTAGATGACAAAAAGCTTTAATTTTTTTTTGAATGACTACAAAATGTGTCACTGGTCAGAGGACTTAAGATTGATAAATGAGGGATTTCCACTGACATTTTGTCATGGTTGCATTTGTAATTGAGGGAGGGAGTAAACAAGACAGGTGATCTCTTGTGGGGCACCGTAACAAATTATAAATAAAACAACCAAGAAGCAAGAGAATCCACGATGTTGCCAAGGTGTAGAATGTGATCTTGATTGAAAGGGTCCAAAAATAGGGTTCGTCTTGTAATAAAGACTCATGATGGAGTGCAGAAAGCAAGACAATCATCAACATATTTGCAACCACAGAGAGAAGGAGCAGCATAAATATGAAAGAAAGGTGAATCATCTGGTTTATGGGTTGCCTCTGGGTAACTGCAAGATTTAAATTAGTGTAATCACAGGGAGGACTAACAGGAATATAGCACACCTCTTTTAATGGCCTCAAAGAATCTGCCAGTATAGTCTCTAAGGCTGGAGGGTAACATAGCAGTTGATACTATGAGGATAAGAGCCCACATTTGTCTCATCAGTACAATGAAGGGTAAAACAAAAAGGCTGGTGAAGAATATGTAAAATGGGGTAAGATAAGCTGCTTCCAAGGTGCCCTTAGATAGAGTTGGGCCCATGATCAATTGAGAATCTTTGAGATATTCTGGAAGAATATGTTGGTGATGTTGTTGTATAGTTGGACCCAGCTGGACAATTGAAACCACCAAGAGAAAAGCAAAAATGGCAACACTTGGCAGTGAAGCCACTGAAGCATTATTCCTGAGAAAGTCTAAAGAGAAACAATAAAAGGAAGTGTGAACCAATTTATGTCACCAAAAGCTTACCCATGTGGATAAAGTATGAACGATCTTTCCAAAAAAATGAGGACCATAGGCGCACTGAGTTGTTTTCATATAGACCGACAAGGTAAAGCCTGATGAAGGAGTTGCATAATTTAGCTTCCAGTGGAATTGAGCAGAGATGAAATTAGCCCACAATGATGAGACAAAGCCTGCAACAAACCATTCCACCCAAGTAGCATTGGTAGATAGGTTTGAATATGTGAAAGTAGTTTTGAGGGACCCAAGGAACAACACCGTACCCGAGACAAGGATGCGGTATGAGGTGACAAAGGGCCCTTGGTCAAATTCAAGGTCAACTTGAAGTTCATTTGACAAATATTCTGGGCGCGGAATTGACAGCTTTGCTGCCAGATACCATACTACGTCGACACAATCCGGTTTGAACAGCCATAAAAGGTATTTGGGTATGTCTGTGCGCATCTCACACGACCCGAGGAGGAAAAGGCTACATAAAAATTGGTGTTGAGCTTCAAGTTTTTGATAAGATATGGTTTGTTGAACAATGGTTGACTCACACAAGAAAGACCACAACGCCAGATATCCATTCTAGAGTAATGGGAACTGTGACGTTTCCCTTCTGGCTTGATACGGCTTTCGCTGTCCCAATGACGAGTGGAATCGAGAAAACCATGAGACGATAAGGCGATATTTTTGGATGCCATCGGAGCCGGGGGGAAGTAGGATCATAGTGAGATTCTTGATTGAGGTCTGTGGCCTTGGTTGGTTCCAGAGGTTGAAGGGCAATGTCTTGTGTTTGAAAGGCATTGCTTGCTGAATCATAGTGAGGGCTACAATCGGGGAAATCGATCCGACTTGGACCTGGTTCGTACTTCGCCCTTCCATCCTCCCTTTTCCTTGGGGTGACACTCTTTTCTTTACCCAGAGGAACGCCAATGACCTCAATTACGCCTGGTATCCCAATAGAATTGACGCCCACTGGAAGAATCATTGGGTTTGGGTTGGATGATGCACAACCATATTCTCGGGGATTGACGTGTTTCCCCTTGTCTGCTAACATCACAGTAGTGGGAAACCCACTATCCAGAGAAGCTTCCTCAGTTCCAACTGTGGGGATACTTGTGAACGTACTCTCCAGACCAAGTACCCCATCATTACTTATCTGGACATCCTCTAGCTCTGCTCGTGCAGCTATCGTACAGCCGCTCTGGTCGTTCTCATGTTCAATTTGATGCCGGTGTAAATACCCACAAACCACATGTTGTCCAACATCTGCATTCCTAGAGCAGCTGCGAAAGGGTTTTTCGACCCCATAATAAGGAAAGTGGTCCAGTAAAGAGTCTCGGACGGACTTACTGGGTTTTGGTGACTTTGGTGACAAAACTTGGTGAACAATCGATCTCTTCTTGACCGTTCATTTCGCGCTGTTCTTCTGGGGCTAAGCACGGTTTAGATTGACCGACTGTGAATAGGTGGTTCTTGGGAAGGCTCATTAAAGAAGCATGAGTCAGCGTTGACGCGTTGGAGCTTGAGTGTTTAAAGGGTCATCGAACACACTGCCTCCGCAATCTCATGATCACACACTGCCTCTGCAATTTCACACTGCTCCGCGATCTGCCTTGACCTTTGGGGATAAAAATAGCTCCGGTCCCAGGAACGCATCCGCAAAATGGCCGAATGCCATAACAAGTACGGTAGAATTGATATGCATAAATTGGTGTGATTAAGGCACGCAAAGTCGCTTCAGAAGAAGAATAATCCACTTGCTTGTATAGAGTGACCCGCGACGCCAACAATGAATGGGAAGGGAATCACCAATTTTCATGTGCATCTCCACATCCAATGCATCCACTAACATGGCACTATTCCCCTCAATTTTGTCTCATTCACAGATACGTATAGGAGGCTCCTAGGACGCACGTCAATGATAACTTCGATACTGGGAAGAAATGTAAGCTCTGCTAACTTCTGGAACGTTCTTAGCTTACCTAGTAACTCTTCCAATCGCAAAACACGCTCGTTGTTGAGTAATATTATGTCCAACTTGCCTCATCAACTTTCAGGTATGCTCCTTATCTCTCTCGCTAAATAAGAAAACATTGACCCACCTCATCAGTTCCCACTCTCGTTTTCGGTGACCATAGCTGCTCGTGACTGGTTCTCACGCAGTAACCAAATGCCGCTGCCATCGGGCAGGTGCGTTGTCATATTATAGGTCAAGTTGCCTTTGTTATCGTTGGACCCTTGACGGCCCGTCTTGATTCAAAAGAACCCCTTCCTGTGGTTATCGCATAGGTTGAGGTCCGGACCCAATGGAGGCATTCTAGGGCAAATGGTAAGTAAAATCCTTCGCCGATAAAAAAAAAAGACTTACCTGGTTCGTTGCACAGTGTGCACCCCCACGAGGCCATCCCGTCCGACCTGAACGAGGCGATGCCAGTGTCCAGGGCGATTGGATAGCTGCCACATCGGGATTAATCACTTTCCCAGCGAATCCGCCCTTCGTTGCAGGTCCAGTTCTAGATCCAGTCGAATCCACTTATCGCTATGGCTAGGCCCGCATGACCAAGCAACTCCGCGATGGATAACATCTTCCTTCACAGATGTTTTGCTACAATTTGGGCTTAAATCGATGGCAGGACTTCCAGCTGGAGAAAGTGAGTGACCGACCTTGATGGTTGCATGTCAGCGACTTCGCTTGGTGCTCACCAGTCTTAGCCCACTTGCGCTTTCTAGAAGTACGCGATGAAAGCTCATTCTGCCGCCGGGTATTCTAGGGACCCAAATTATTGAAGTAGTATGAAAATCCATTGTACAGGTACGCTCACCGGCTGACAAACCTACCCAATATATGCGACGCCTATGCATTTTTAAGACCTACTCTGCCATGTCCTTGAGACGATGCCGTATAATAGGAGGTGGTGATACTTGTGTAGCAAGTAGGGATATCGGAATAGATAATATAAGGTGGCATTACGTGCCCACTAATCATTCGTATGGACCATGATTTGGGTTACACCGGTACCCTTGATGAATGCGAAGAGAAAAGGTGACGATCGAAAGCACTGGCAACCTTAGTCACTTTCTGAAAATCAACATTGAAATAACAGGACTTATCTCCCTGGCGTCCCAAGGCCTTGATTACGCTCTCTCGTTCTTTTCTTCTTCCCTTTCCACTTCCAGGGGAAGCCAACCTATATGAACGGTAAACCAAACTCACCGATCCGAGGAGGTCGTCGACACCAACCCCACGGTCGAGTAGCTGATTGTGGCGGTCTTCGGGTGGCCAGCGCCCGTTCCCTACTAAGTAAATGTGCCATCCTTCTCGCCTCGCGGATCATTGACTACACTATTGGCTGACACGCCGATCCCATTACAGGATCAATTCTGCGGGACTGTTTCGAGTTTTGAGTGGGTTGCCAACTGTTCTGGCTGTCGGTGGCTAACCCTCATCTGTCCAGTTTTTTTTTCTTCTCGCGTTAAAGGCGCCGAACTAACATGGACCTACAGCAGATAAAAAAACAGGTTAGCTAACGACGCCTTTACTCGACCACGTACCTTGCGAAGTAAGCTTTGAGATTCGAATGGGTGCTCACCGTCCCGCTGATGAACTCAAACCTTGGATTTTCAATTCCGCAGTGAAACTGAAGCCCCAAAGATCAGCGGCTTCGCCCAGTCAAAATGGCGAGCTGCAGCTCTAAAGTACGTAGTACGTACCTCTCATCATACTTGGATGCCCCTGATCATAACCGCCACTCAGACCACCCTTCGCCGCAATCGCTATTTACGATAGGGAATTATTGAGAGTGGTGTTAAAAGGCGTTGGGAAAGAAAAGAGGTAAGTACGAACCTATTGACCATCCACATGTCTGCTCATCGCGCCCACCGATCGCTATTCGCATGCGCTAGCCGCCTACTCGACTCGATTCCTTCCCTCTCACATCAGGAAAAAGTGAAATTGGTCATAGTTCATCGGTTAGCTCTGTTCCCCTGTGTTGTCTGGATTGCTCATCATAGACTTGGCTGATGGAAACATATGTATCGAGAGACGGCCTGCAAACCAATATTGGATATATTGAGCTGCCAAGCGTTGCGGATGAATATTAAAGTGTAATGGCCTACCCTGATTTTTGGTAAGAACTACGACGAATCCGATGACGAAGAGGAGGTTGATCTGAGGAATATTGGAGATGAGGGCGCACCATCTGAGTGGAGTCCAGCGGCCCTCGTTTCTCCGAGGTGTGTCCTACCAATGGAGGGTGATGAGGAGGAATTTAACATGGCTTCCGGAATCCGTCGAGCTCAAAGAAATATTGGCAGACGGACCTATGGTTCAGGCGGTATTAGGTAACCCACCTCAAAACACTTGAGTCACGTGTCCGCGAGCCACTTTGCTGCACGTCAACCTCGATCACTAACTACTTTTCTCCTCACTCTCCGCACTTCCGCTGGGCACCAGGGGATTCAGTCAGGCTAAATAAACACCGAGAACCTCACGTCAAGATCCAACCGCCTTGAATCACCACGTGACATAGGGCATGGAGCGTCATATTCTACGTGAAAACAAATGGTTGATTTATACGATCTTGCCATGTTCGCTTCCTGGACAACATTCCTCCTTCAGTTAATACCCCAAATCTACTAGCAAGATCTCCAACTTCCGTCATCATGTCTTCAGCAATCGCAAAGTATTCAAGGTCTTGCCACCTGTCTCGACAAGTTCACCGTTCCTCACGACTCTTACACGCCGTAGACTTATACGCTAGCGCAACCTACTGCGAACCAGCAAAAGGATTGGAAGTCGGCTGTCAAGTCGCTACTCAACGTTGATGGAAATTGCTCAGCTACGTCATTGCCGCTCTCCAAGGTCTCTACGATATTGAAGTTTTCAGAGATTTTTGCATTCTTTACGAAACGAGTGCGCAATGTGGAACATATCTCAAAGGTTGGGGCTTCATGGTCGTGCCAGCGTTCGGGGTCGCTGTATCCCGAAGCGTTCACATATCCGCACCTCATCCTGGCTATAATCTAGGCACGGTGGAACAAGCGGCATCTATTTTCGAAAACACGGGCTCGAAAAGTTTGCTGGTACCAGGTCGAACAAGGACAGCTTTTTTGAAGTCGCCGGATTGTATTGTACCTGTTTCTGCCAGGCAGGATTATTACATGACGGATCCAGCCCATAACAATGTGCGTTTCTTTCGCTGACACTTCGTTCACTAATAAGAAATTTCCTGCATAGCTCGAACCCTTCTTCGATGCAAGCGTTTCTATTTATGACTGGCAACACGAACAAGACGGCTGTTCGTCATCAACATGTGGATTCGTTCAATTCCATGGCAAAGGCTCCTCAACCTGCACCTCCGACGACATATTCCTCTCTTCTGGACTTGGTCAGTATTTGAATGCTCGTCCCCGATCATCGTTTGCTTATCCATTGACAGGAAATTCCACCGCCTCCAAAGTGTGGTATTCGGACCCGATGGATCGACCAGTAAAACGCCTTCAACAGAACCTCCGGCACGCATTTCCTTCATGGAAAGTAAATCTTCCCTCGGACAGTAACTGCCCATTAACGGCCACGAAAAACGTTGTCGGACGTCATGTTAACGGAATTCAGGAGCATCATGTTTGCAGCAAGGGGGCAACAAGCAGGACGGCGACTGGGGAGTTCGTGCACGCGGAGCTGGCGAATCTGGCGAAGGATTAACGTTTCTACGATAGATGGTCTCGAGCGATGGTTGATACCTTTGATGCGACGTGCGCAGACGGGATGGTGATGGATCCGAGGATGAAGATGTGTATGAGAGCACTAAGGCCTGATCCCAAACCGCAGGAGGACGATCATGATCATCAAATCGCAAGCCACAGACTGGCTGGGATGGATGGCCCGACACAGAATCGATGGTACACGTTTTTGTCCTCGTTTATACTATTCTGAACATGGTTCATGCATTTTATCTATCCTACTATACTTCCAGGTTATCCTACCTCTTGAAATTCGAAGGAATGGTAATTTCTTGGAGTAGTTTTAATTTGCGAGATTCACTTTTTCAGTACCCGTCAGTCATTCAAGACCTTCACGAACACAGGAATTTCCTGGAGATGCCGCAACTTTCTTCATCAATTTTTCATCTGCAATGCCGGGTATATTCCTTGTCCCCCCGATTACATGAGATATTGATTTACTTCGTCAGGTCCTGCCCTCGCTTTCGGTGTCCACGGCTGTTCGTCGCTGGTGCTCACATATCCACCAGGTGCATTGGGCAGGTCATTGTCCTCGTTTATACTATTCTAAACATGGTTCATGCATTTTATCTATCCTACTATACTTCCAGGCTATCCTACCTCTTGAAACCCGAAGGAATGGTTATTTCTTGGAGTAGTGTTACGTGCGCAGTTTGCGAGATTCACTTTTTCAGTACCGTCAGTCATTCAAAACCTTTACGAACACAGGAATTTCCTGAATGGTCTCGGCCAACCAGTAAGCCGTAACTTGCCTCATCAATTTTTCATCGCAATGCCGGATACATTCCTTGTGCCCCCTGATTAGAGTACATGCGATATTGACTTACTTCGTCACTTCCTACCCTCGCTTTCGGTGCCCACAGCTGCTCGTCACTAGTGCTCACATATCCACCAGATGCATCGAGCAGGTTATTGTCACATTATGGGCCAAGCCGCCTTTATTTTGCCTCATCTCGATCCTAAAGAACTTTTTCCTGTGGTTATTGCGTCGCTCGAGGTCCAATGGACCCCATGCGAGGTACCTTCACGAAGTCATCCTGTCCTACCTCAAGGGGATTGGATAGCTGCTACATCAAGACTTGATCGCTCGTCAAAACCTGAGGTAATGTATCTAGTGTTTGAAGGTCCGGTCCGGTCCGGTCTTTTGCCTTCGAGAGGCTTGGACCGAGACCGAGACCGGTCCACATAAATATAGATCCCCCAAAAGACCGGACCGAACCGCCAAAGACCGGTCTTCAG
>Ga0307513_10008264_pt1 | contig 13347 bp, 18 predicted proteins | sample 15_EM_MG_FD_202174 | JGI IMG/M metagenome (GOLD analysis project Ga0307513, IMG submission 202174) | Populus trichocarpa ectomycorrhiza microbial communities from riparian zone in the Pacific Northwest, United States - 15_EM | ecosystem: Host-associated > Plants > Roots > Unclassified | place...
TTCGCGTTGGGCTGTTGTGGTTTAGAAAAACGCTAAATACTCGTTGCCAGGTACACTTTCAAACTCCGGAATATAAGGTTTGGATTTAAAAAAATCAAGTTAGCCTTATGGAAAGTCACCCAATGTCGAACCCGATGATTTGGCGACTTCGAAAAAGGCCGGGACCCAAACAGGCCTTTATGTAAAGAGTCGATCAATGTGTCGTGTTCGAAAAGGCTCCTTATTGCCTGCTACATTACCTATACTCTCAATTCTTCCCAACATGCACCCTATACCACAGCATCCATGTACCTTGTGCCGCCGACCCACGTCGATGTGGTGTAGCCACTGCCAGAGCGCTTGGTATTGCTCCCCAGAACATATCCACAGCGTCAGTGTAGCTCTCTGCGCCAATATTTCCTCTCTGAACTTGATTAATCTCTTAGGATTGGCCCCGACACCGGCGCGAGTGTATCCCTGCCCAGAGTTCTCCAAGTTCGTATAGTGTCAACATGATTGCAATCCCACCTCGGAGTCCGGCAGAACCACAATTCGTTATTGTCTCTGCAATTGTATTCCCTCCTGAGGATGGTAAGTTACGTTTAGGCTCGGTGTCTCTGTCCCATTCACCTTCGACTCGAAAAAATGTACAGAACGTCCAAAAATCATCAACGTTAGTTGTCGACTTTCACCGAAAGCTGCCCAAGGATTGTGCCCGACACCAATTCTTGACTCCCACTTCGACGGTAATCCAACACAACACTTAGTCCTCACGGAAGGACTGAATGATGAACCACTTCGATTTCCTCTTCACCTCTGGTATGCGCCGCAACTACTCCAAAAAGGTTCTCCCGTCAATCGCGCCATTTTTCACATAACTTCTGGAGCTGCTGAAAAACCTTGGTGTGGCCCCGTTGTTGTACTCAAATTCAACGGTTCTCGGCGACAAGGCTACTCAAATGCTCGCTCGAACGACCTTCCTGCTCTATCTGCCTACTTCCTTGCTTATAGATAAGTAGATGCCCAGGCCCCATAAGTTCGCCTACCAAATGCATCAACAACTCGACGCTTATCAGCTTTAATGTAGGAAAGGGATACTCTATCTATTATTCCTTAATTTTTTGGGAATGTTTCCTCAAGATTTCTGGTAGGCGGCGATGGTCATGAGGACATGCGTGTATTATTCCACCGATGACCGTAGTTTCCACGAGTGCATTACATTGATCCTTTAACATATATGTCCGTTTTCAGGGCATTTGCACCCAAATTTTACTAGTGATCCACTTATTTCGAAGCCAGTACCTGGATCAAATGAGAGGTGGTATCCCATGATTCATGAATGCATTTACTCTGTTCGCCGGAGAATGCGGTGACAAGTTAAAGACCTAGAAAGATGACAATGAGCACTGAAGACGTGAATGAGTGCAAAAAAACTTACCAGCATTGTTCTCGATGAACTTCAGGAAGAGGGAAAATGTTCACTTGGGTGAGTCAACATGGCGGCGGGAAAATAGAGAGTGGGTACTTACCATATCTACATTATTTGAACATAGGGGGAGCCAGTGAGAACTTAGAAGATAATGTAAATAGGAACATAAAAAATAGAAATGTAGTTAATTAGATATCAAGAAAAACCATACCCATCATTTTGACAAGTTTCTCGTGTCCCGGGCGGTGTAGTGCTTTGGTGAATAGGTCGGCAATGTTTTCTTCAGTCGAAATCCCTTCAATGAGAACCTCCTTTGCCTCCACAATCTCCCTAATCAAATGGGCTTTCATTGAGATATGCTCGATAGATCTTCGAATGATCATTTGCGTTTTTGGCGAGAATGACAGCTGCTTCGTTGTCGCAATAGCGGGTCATAGAGCGTGTTGAGAAAATTTCCCACAGACGCCAACGGCGCGCCCAAGTCCAATCCCTTACGCAACTCAGAACAACCACCTACCATGGTACAACCTCGCGAGCCCTTCTTCCTCCCAGATCCGGACTCTCTCCATTCACGTTTACACCTTTACCACCTGAATACTCGAGTGATCCGCCCTCCTATGACCCTCCCGCCGACTCACAAATTCCGAATGATCACGGCAAACCCAAAGGTATATTTTCCTTTCATTCCTTCCTGCGTGAAATCCTAATCTTTAATTAAAAGTTTCTCCCGGTTCCAAAGCCCGGCGTCAAGTTTATGTCCTCCTCCCTCGACGTGTACGTTGCACAAAGGTGATTGGTATGTAATTATAAAGTCGCCGGTTTCTATTCACCCCAATATTAATATTTCTAACAATCTTAACGAACGATAACAGCCCGTTAAGAGTGTTAAGGGTCTCCGTATCCCGCCGCGTCACCTCATAAAGCCGGTGCTAGTGGAGTGGGACATTCGCCGGGGAAGCAGAGTGCGTCGTTGGGGCGGGCGACGGCTGGGGCTGTCGGTGGTGGGGATGGGAAGGGTGTGGGCGTGGGCGTAGGTGGAAGTGCGAGTGGAGTTGGAGTTGGTGGTGGCCCAGGTGGAGTAGTTGGGGGTATGAATGCGAGTGGGAATGGGAATGGAGCTGGAACCATGCCAAGAAGAAATTCATTGGGCGATCCCTGCAAGGATTAGTCAGGCTCAGGTTGGGATTTGGGGATGGTTAGAGAGTTTGCGATCAATATTCAACGTTAGTTTCTACCTTCTCTTTATTATTATGATTTTTGGAGCGTCAACATTTGCGAAACCCTTTTTTTTTAGAACTCAAGAAATTTTAACAGACTTATCAGACGCTGTTACAGAATGTTTGAGGGATGGTTGAGTTGAAACTTCCCCTCCGACTACCACAATTGCAATTGCAACTTTCCCCAGCCCCACCTCCGCTTCTGCTTCAACTACCAACAACTTCTTCATCGACTGGTTTTTTCCTCCCAGTTTAAAGTCAAAACACGCAGGGGAGATTGAATACCAATCGTGCACCGGCCGAAGTGGCCCTTGTACAATCTCAATTACAGTCCCAATGCGAACGAGAACGCGAACGAGAATGGGGAATGAAACGAGAACAACGCGAAAGAGAATGAGAACGAGAACAACAACGGGTGTCGATGTATAAGGAGATGGCGGCGGGATTTTATACCCTCGATTTGAAGTATAGGATTTCCTGGGAGTGTGCGGAGTTGTTGATCAAGTTGGCAGGTGGTGCTGGTGGGGGTGATGGTGGTGCTGGTGCTAGTGTATCGACAGCGCCGAGTTGGGGTGTGGGTGTGGGTGTCAGTGTCAGCTGCCGTCGTCGATACCCGGATTTACCATTTTGAACCCCCAACGCACGACGAGCCAATAAATCGAGTACGGGTCCAAGTCTGTATCCGCGTCGAAATCGACGACGGCGACTCGAACAAGGTCGCCTGAGGCCATGTACCCTGCGTCGTTCTCTGCACCAAAGAATCACCTCGTGGATGATGTGGTCGTTCGGCCAGTTCCTGATATCTTTAAACAATACCTAGATACGAAGACTAGGTAATTCTTAAGTAAATGACATAATAAAGAGTACATAGATATTTCACCTTAGTCTTTGGGAAGCCAAACGACTGAGGGAGATAAGCAAATCTCCTCAGAATAAATGTAAGAAGACATAAATGTGCCGCAGCGCCGTACTAGTACAAAATGAGAAGTAACCGAGCACAAAACAACAAGAAAGGGGAGCCCATAGTCAAGCTCAGTAATAAGAATGAAATGGAATATATACGAGGCGGTGCAGTGTGCGCCGCTGAGTGAAAAAGATGAAGAAATACATACACAGAAATATAATGCTTGTGAGCCTCATTTCCAGGGCTCGGTTTGCATTTCCTACCACCCCTATTCCAACACAAATGTGGGGCCAGGAGTCCTACTTATATTGAGTCCTAAGTCAACCATCAATTTAATATCCAATGAATGTTAGACACATCAGACGATGTCGCTTATCTTGCGTTCCTCGCTGGACCTTCACCACCCAAGAACGAATACCGTCAGGCCATATCGACCAACTCGATTGTTCCTGAATATGTTAAATTGTGGATAGGCCCCTTAACCAGGAAATAATAATATTACCAAAGTCATTCAGATTCCTCTCGTTCAGCGTATTCACATCTGCATCGTGTTGGTCGACTCGAGCGAGCTGTAACAACCTTACATCAGCATACTCGACGGCCGGCGACTGATCTTTCCTAAGCACAACATGGGAGCGGGCCTTTGGGATGGATACCGTACACGCGTCCAACGTGTCATTGCGAACGAGACAGGGACACTATTCCACAATGCGGGCTATGACGTATGGTGAATTCAGAACCTTCACTTGCGATCAACAGGCTGACTCTTACCGTTTCCAGCGTATCCTGCCGGCAAGCCCACACATCGATCAGGATCGGGGACCTATGACTGGCGAATCAAGACGGCGGCAAGAAAATGGAGACTCAATTAATTTACTTCCTTCGTTGCAGGACACGGCGCCAGTTCAAAGAGCTAGAACGACCACGATGAGCAAGAGACGAGATAGAGAATGAGCGCAACTGACGGAGAGCTCGAGGACGAGGAAAGGAGTGGGGATTTATTTGTTTTGTTGAGTCAACACAGCGGGTGGAAAGCGAAGAGTTCGTTTACTCATTATCTTCATTGTAGCACGCAGCGGGGATGAATAGCTAGAAACGACGACGAGCGCAGTGGAAGAGAAGAACAAGCTTTCCGCGGTACCGCCATTGACAAACTTGAGGGTGAGGAAGGAGGAAATCTCATGCGTATATGGTGAACTAGAAAGGCGATGAGACTCTTGCCCGTTCCTTAACCCTAGCCTATCTCACCCACACATCGATAATACCTATTTTTAACAGAGTCAGGATGCCGACACGAACGTGAACAGCGGTTGGTGTACTCATTATCTTTGTCGGAGGAGACAGCAGGAAATCGAAGCGCTGCAACGACTATAATCAGCACAACGGAAGGCGAGAACGAGAGCTGGGGTGACTTGCCATACGCCCCGTCGTCAATCAAAACCAGGGGAGCAGGACGAACCTGCGGTGGCGTGCAGTACACAGATTATTTTATTTGGGTAAAAGTCATACTACGAATAGTATCGAAACGACCAATGCCAGAGCTATGACATAACATAGCACTTTTGGTGTTTAAGCACGGCACAGCAGCTGCAAGGCTCGTTGAGCCGTAAATTCCTTTAGGTGTCGGTTGGGGCCGAGCAATGAGGTTGAAGGTAGCGTTGTCGCATTCAATTATGCCCATATATCGTCTTGATAACTTTCCTTTTTGCCATGATTCTGCATGTTTGCTGCATGTTTGTCTCCTCAATGATCTCCTACATTGACACGAACGGCCCTGAGGTTTGATGTTTCTTCAACTTCCTGCCATGAAAAGTCTTGCTCAAAATTACCATCCAGCCAACCATTCAAGCCCTCCGTACTGATAACAGTTGAATCAGGAATGCTGGATTTAGGCGGAACGGGCATGGCCATTAATTTCGGCTCTGCAGGAATGTCAACAGAAATAGTCTGATAATGTATTTGGCGTTCAGATAACTCGAATCCCGTCGCGCGAACACTCGGTTGGCGGACGCTTGTTCGATTGGTTCAAAATCGGTGGTTGGATCTCATTTTGTATCTCAATACATGTCATTACATATGTTTTTCATAATTCCGGGTAAATTTCCTGTTGAATGTGGGTGGTCACGGCAAGGGTACCATCCTGATATTCCAGTATTAATCTTTCATATGCGCGGTTCTCCATGTTTCTAGGGAAAACAAATACGAGATTGGGTGAATAATGTACAAGATGGGTAAAACACGAGTCCGCGGGGATTTGGTGATTAGATATTGTAAAAGGGTGGGGAGGGATGCGATAGCGCTATGGGCGCTTCAACGGGAAGGCAAAAAAATTATCCTTACTACCGTACGGCGGTACTAAAGAAATTTTCATCATCGTATTGTGCCCTACTTCTCCCAACATCGAACTTCGAAAACATTTGACCCCAAATGACGCATTTGACAAGAGGCCCTTGCGATTTCTTTTAACCAACGGTACATACATGATACCGGGCAGTCGGCGTCTCCCAGTGAGATGTTCAATCATCCCCACGTGGATTCCAAGTGATTCTCTACGGTTAGAATGCTGTCCTAGATCGTAGATAGAGTTTCTAACTCTTCTGGAGTGTTGTTGTATTCCGATGGGTTGCTCTAGGGCGTGTCGCAGCATCGGGCGGGATATATGTTGAATTTGGGCCGCGTTTTGAAAGGATAGGAAGGATAGATATAAAAGTAAATGCAAATGAACGCAGATACTTAGTCGACAGTCAACTAATGAAGTAATATATTTTGGCAGGTACACGATATTGATGTTTTGTCGACTGTTAAGAATATAAGTCTTTTATTCTCCTCTCTCCTTGTTCTTTCTTTGCATTTGTTCCCGAATTTTAACTCATACTCCAGGATATGCAAATCGCCTCCGTCAAAGGCGAATCGCGGCTGAATACTAGCGCCGCCAGGCTGTCCGGGAAAAATGGAAGCCTCCGCAGCATCTTCGGTGCTCTTTTCATCTTTGACGGGGCTGCGCGGAGGGTATCCTTGAAGTAATTATCTACTAAATAATGCGAATCTGCATTTCTACTCACATAATTTACCTCACCTAGAATAGATCAATAAAATTTGGATGGTTTATTAATAACAGGACGCACTCATCTATATTTTGTTCAAGTCAGTAGCTTTGCTCTGGAATTACCGTCCATTTCCTTTCGTTAAAAAGCTCCGAGTTGATAGTTGGCCGAGCTCATATGATCGTTAGGATCGCTATCCGGTCTTTCTAACATCATCGCATGTCCCTTAAGCAATACCGGACAACCCTTATGATCTAGGTGTTGATGGCGGAGGTAACGGCGGGGTGTGTGGGGACATCATTTTCAATTCATGATATGATCTCTTACTCGAAACCTAGTGCTATACGATCGCTGAGAATACGATCACTGAGAATAGGGTATTTCTTGCAAGTCATCGGGCAATACACATGACAGATAAATTCGAAGGGCGAGAAAGAGGGGTTATATTGGGTACTCGAAGAAGCGCCTGGATCTATCATCCTATTTTGCAGTAAAATGCACTTTTATCCATATTACGAATTCTCTAGCACTTCGTATTGTGTGGTTTCAATGCCATAATTCTATCCTTCTCCTCCCGAAATCCACCCTCAAAATGCTCTTTGGCTCAGGGCGGCGTCTGTCATCGATATCGATATCTCATCACTCGCGTGTAATTATGATCCTGGCACCGCAGGTTGAATATCCTTCGCAGTTAAAATTTTATCCCAGATCGCAGGTATGATTCGGCTGTTCTGAAGTGCCATCACATTTTGCTAGACTATTCCACGGCGATTTCGCGGCATCCAAAAAGATGGAGGCTATATTTTGAAAGCACAGATGTAAGATTAATCAGAAATAAATAGTAGATCCATGGCCAACCGAGTAAACCTTGAAGTTCCATCATGTCATGCCACTTATGAAAATACTTCCATAAGCCAGTAAATCAGAGAAGGCCCCACCAGTGACACCACACTGAAGAAGGGCCCCACCCGTAGTTGAAGTTGGTGAGTACCAGATCGCCGAGAACGCTAGTTCTTGGAAGCAAGGGGGAGGTTGTAAATGCTTTGTGTTTATCATATTAGACAATACGTACCTATTCCCCAACCGCTTTCCATCTTAGATATCCATGGATCAAAGCAATGTTACAATTATCACTCAAAACGGCTTCGCAGGCAGTGGCATAGTACTTGATTTTTCGAAATATTCATGAACTTGTCGAGAGACCTCATGAACCAACAACAATTTTATTAAAAATTGACAGCGGTCCTCGCGTATGTGAACTCTCCCGCCCACTTTCGCCTATAAAGCAACGTGACCTCATAACTACCAAAATTGAATCAATCCATTCCGGTGTTTTGGCCTGGACTCCACATAACGAAGGAGTCACCATGCCACTCAGCCGCAGCCCGCCACCACTACAAATTATACTATCGACTGGGGGAGGAGCACATGGAAAAGGGAAGTTGGAGCGGGGTGGGGCGAAGGGAAAAGAGGGCCTGAGCCAATTAGATTAGATCTGTTATCTGTACACGTGATCCACTACGGCTTGATGCTCAAGTAAGTGTGATACCCGTGACAGTTCCTTAGGAAAGTCGCATGCGATGTTAGTGACCGCCACCTCCAACGGCACCCAAAAAACGCAAGTTTTCCGATCTATCTGCGGGGAAAACGTCTCGAGTAAAGAGTATTCTCCTTTTCTGCCACGAGGAATGTGATCAACTCGATATTAATCGCGATGACGAGGATATGAGGGAACTGAATCGTATCATCGACAAGTTGACAGATACGAAGGTGTGTTAGATATAGCGTGAATGAATCGAACTACTGAATGACTCTTCCAGCATACTCCCTTTTCTAACGTCTCTCTCCTTACTTTTAGTAAAATGGGCATCGAGATTCAACCTATGGAATGGCGCTCCGACGGTGAGACAAACGCGAAGATATTGGGAAATACGACATTACCCGGAGCCCAGATGGTCGATGATACGAGAAAGGATATCCATGACGTTCTTAAATACGTGTCTCTTGAGGTTTGAGTTTGTTCCTCTTTCCTTATAACCTACTCATTTTCCCGCAGTCAGAAGCTGGCTGTCGCATTCTCATCAACGCCCTCTTGATCCGTGTCGCGTCAAACCTCGAGACAGACATATCTGGTGTTGTGATTGGTCCAGAATTTCACGTTGAAGACATGGTGCTCGGATGCACAGAAAATTCCTTCGGTGGGGTGGTGGATTACGTGCTCGTCTTCGGTGACAAGGCCATGCGAGATCAGTATGTGCCGTGGCTGCCTGATCTTGTGTGTAACTTTACCTATGCAGATCGAATTATCAAATCAAAAACTCTTGCTTTCAGCGACCCTGGGATATACAAATTGCTCAAGTGCAACATCTACGAAGCGAAACCCGAAGATCTTTTCGCACCCACTTGAACATCTCTTCCTCAAGCGGCGATGGCCGCTATCACTAAGGCGCAGCATCTACAGTATGTTGGTTCCTATCTAATATGAATATGATCTTATTAACGTGTCCCTCGTGCCCCTTTAGGCTGAAAACTTTTCGAGGTTGTGTGACTAGCGGCAAGCGGTGGGTATTTTTTGTCTACAATGCGGTTGCAAGAGAGGTCGCGAGATCTGGAGGGTGATACGTACCTACTGTGTCTCGTCACTTTCAACACCAAAAAGGTTCGAAAGCTCCAAGGAAACATATCACCGCACTCCGGGGTCGTAGTACACGGGGAAAAGAGGCGGAAAATGAGTGTTAACTTAGTGTTGAGTAGCGAATATGAGAATGGGACGAACCGGGGTCTCCTCCCTCCCAAATAACCTAAGTGAGTCACAACGCACCGCAGGGCCGAAATAACGTTATGGTGGGGCTGAAAAATCTCTAAAAAGTTGATATTGGATATGAGAGAGTATGGGTATGATAATTGGACGAACCCGGGTTGTTGACAAGCTTTCGCGCGTCTCCTCATGCCCAAATACCCCAAACGAGCCACAACTCTCCATTGCATAACACCATATTCATCTTGAACGTGAGTACTGCTCGCCGCAGGGCCGAAATTTCGCGATTATGGGCCTGAAAATCTCTAAAAGGTTGAAGTTGGATACGAGGGAGTGTTGGAAATGGGGCGGGTGCATACCTGCTCGTCGACGTTCTATCGCACATCTCCTCCCCTTCTAACATAACAGAAACACCCAGAGGCCTGCGATCTTCAAAGAAACGCTGATGCCGCTCGCCACAGGGCCGAAATCTCCAAGAATATTAAGTTGACATTGAACACCAGAGACGTTACAGGGAAGCTTACTGGATATCAAAGCGGTTGTCCATCCCCAGATTTTCGGTTGTAGGGCCTAATGTTCAGATGAATGACTTGACAAAAACAGATTACACCTTCGATGCCTTGACGGAGTCTGTTTGGTTCATCCTCCAAACCAAATACCGAAGAGCATCGAGATTCGACAACAACATCGATGCCTCAGGGTTGAAGCGCAACAAGGGCACAATTACAGGCTGGCGAGGTTAAATATAACCAAGAAAAAGTAAGGAACATACGTGATTATGAATAAAACGGGTTCCCCAGCGCTGAAGCATGGATACACCAATCGAGTCGAGGGCCCGGGGAGCCTGAGACGAGGGAGAGTCGACGTTGGCGCATATACTTATACTGAACCCGTTTTCTTGTTTGAAACAGTTTGAAACCCCATCGACATCCCCAGTTCCCACTGGATTCCACCTTCCCTCCTCTCCTCTCCTCTGCGCTCCTTGTGTCGTTCGCTGTCCTCATCGTAGAGCTCGAAGCCGGAGGTACTGGTGAGCTCTTGTTCGTTCTAATTCTCCTGCTCGCTCATCGTCATTGTCGTAGTCCCTCGTCGCGCTGTTGTGTCTTACGATGAGCAAGAAAGGAGATAATGTATGAGGCATTTCAACATTTTGTACATCTACCTGATTGTCTTTCAACACAGAACCCGTCCGTGGGTGTTTTCGCGTCCGGTTGGTAAGTTCCCACCTCCTCGTTGATGCCCTCGAGCTGATTTTTGTTGTGATAGACCTGTCGTTGAAGGGCTAGAGAACGGTAAGTACTCGATGTGGGATTGTGTCGAGTGATCACGACTTACCATTAGCTGTAGACCCCGTCAATGCCCAACCGTCTTCGAACGACTTGCACGGTGCACAGCGAGGGTCTAGACATACATGGTAACGGTGAGTAGTCGCTGGTGGATTGTGTCAAGGACTGACCGTTACCTGTAGAACTTTATCAAACCTTCATGCTCCTCATCCTCGATGGCGTTCGACGTTCTCGCTGTCCTTGGAGGTATCGTACATTCTTCCTTCTCTCACTTTCTGATCATTATCCTAGTCGTTCGACTCACCGGTGCGTCCTACAAAGAGGATGAAGTCAGGTAAGCGGCATCTCGATATTTCGCGACACCCACCTGATTTTTGTTCAACTTGTGTTCAACCAGGACGCATCCGCCGCCGTCTTTGTTTTCCACGGGTCGAGGCGGTTGTGTTGAGCTCGTAGGTCCGCTTCGTAGGTTGGCTGGTGCTCGTCCGGTTCTTCGTACCTCTAGCTGATGATCGGCGGTGCAGATGTCGCCTATGAAGACACAGTGCTAATAAGAGTGGGTGAAAGCCATTGATTGATATAGGCAGGTTGATGTGTTTACTCACCCTTTCTCGCGCGACGCGGATGCGCCGCATCAATGAAATCCTAATAAAATTAATTCTCAACGGAGGCCCTCAGTCGATAATTAATATTATTAGGTTACTATCGATTCCACAATCATGCAACCAACTCAGAATGGTGCCAATGGATTAATTCAATGATGTTCAAACTTGAGAAATAACATTCAATTTTTATTCCATGTCAATGCAACTGTCAATGCGGTTCGATTTGTCATTCAATTCCATGATTTTCTTTGAAAACACACAGGAGGAGTTGAGGAGGAGGAATTCACGATCACCTAAGTCATGTGGCCCACATGACTTATGTCATCCATCAATATGCGGCCCGCCATTCTGACATGCGTCGACATCCTGCAAGTTCCACAAACATAAGTTCCACAAACATACCCAATTTCCCATGGCAACAAATTCCATTCTAATATTATGCTCTGTACACTGCGGTTGGTTTGAGGGTGAGAATGGTTCTTGATGCAAGGTTCAGAGGTATGTCCTCTCCCCTTTGCGTACTGCTTGAAGATCATTGCTATTGAATTCATGTGCCCTCGTTTAGTTACACATTACGAAAGGGGTTTGTTAGCGTCCTCCTATTAACAACTCATTCAACGCCGCCTCTAAACCTTCCCCGGGAAGGATAACATTAACCCCAATATCATCGCCTCCATTCATTACCAACCCACCCAAATGCGTCTTCTCCAAAACCCCACAAATCCCTGCTTTATCTTATCTTATCCGGTGTTCCTGTTTGTCTGGCTGAATTTTCAGCTGGACAAATCGGAATTCGGAGAACAAAAGGGAAGTGATTCCCACGCAAGGATTCCTGATGACTCCGTCGAATTGAAAGAGATCGGTAACCGACACCAGCACCCAAATGTACATACATCACATGCATATTCCGCGCATGGATATTTGGACACTCAGCTTGGGCTGTAGGAATAATCAGTAATCATCGACATGCCAATGCATCCAGGGTGACTCAGTGAGACAGGAATGACGCGTATTGGAGTCGCGTAAGTACCCCACTTTTCATTTTCCCGCCGCTGTCTTGACTTACATCAGGAAAAGTCCATCCGTCTGGCATGGTCTGGCATGTCTGGTGCGTCTGGTGCGTCTGGCAGCTAAACCTGCCAGAAATTCTTATCCTCCCATTTTTTCTCAGAACTTTTATATAACCACAATTATATCAGAATTTTTATTCTTTCACAATCAATTCATAAATTCATTTCCTCCAGAATATTTACACGAAAGCTCAAATTTTGTTCCAAGTTCGTTCAAACTCCGACACACGTGACCTTGTTGATTGATGTTCAACTTTCTCTGCCTGCAACGTTTATCTCTTACCATCATCACCATATGTCGATTGGACTCGCAAGCACTGTTTGTGCAGCAAATCGGCCTACCATCGTCCTCACCACATCTCATTACTACGATATGGCAGCAACAGAACCACCAAAGCACAGCGCCACTCACGATAGCGACGGCATCCGAGGTATGCTCTTGTTGCCTCTTCTTGCTCCCCACCGTCACAGTGCACCGCGTCCAGCACGACCTCACCTCGAGCATAACGTACGTGGCTATCCACCTTCACTGCAGCTAACTAACACCTCTCGTGCAGATCCTTTTCATATAGATCGTTAACGGGCAGCCTGACGAGACTTTGCATGCGTCCACGACGACGACTACCAGAATCACCACCACAATGATGGCAACGGTCGTCATAACATGACGGCGGCACTCGGGATCAGCAACGCCAGCATGGCTGTGAAAATCAGTCCCCCCGTTGATGAATCTGACAGAGACGGTGGGGATGAGCAAGAGGGCTACAGTGCGGGATCTTCCGCGACATTAACTAGGTTGTTGCCGGGCGCAGCAGCGGTATGTATCGACCAACTTTCTTACTGTATTCTCTTATTGCTGACTTCGACATTTATATTCCAGCGTGCGCACGCGCTCGAGTTGTGGCAGCCCGTCGCGAGTTCTTACACCGGATCAAGTAATGGTGGAGATGGCCATCAGCAGCAATGCCAGCGCAGCAGTGAAAATCAGTCCCCCCGTTGATGAATCTGACAGAGAGGGTGGCGAGAGGGGTGGGGATGTGAGTAGGAGGGCTACA
>Ga0307513_10008265_pt1 | contig 13347 bp, 11 predicted proteins | sample 15_EM_MG_FD_202174 | JGI IMG/M metagenome (GOLD analysis project Ga0307513, IMG submission 202174) | Populus trichocarpa ectomycorrhiza microbial communities from riparian zone in the Pacific Northwest, United States - 15_EM | ecosystem: Host-associated > Plants > Roots > Unclassified | place...
AGGCCCAGCGCGCGGCCGGCGTCGCGGCGCCCCAGGCGGCGCTGGGCGTCGCGGTGCACGGCCCCGGCGCGGCCCAGCTCGCGCGCGCGCTGCGTGGCCACGGCCTGCGCGCGGTGACCGCCGGCGTCGCGCCGACGCCGAGCTGGCTGCGCGGCGCCGGGCTCGACGCCGCGGTCGTGATCGACGCGCAGCGCCGCAGCCTGGTCCTCGCCGATGACGCGCGCCGCGACGTGGCAGCCGCGATCTCGTCACTCTTGGAGGCATGATGTCCGTCGTGATCGTCGTCGGCGCCCAGTGGGGCGATGAAGGCAAAGGCAAGGTCGTCGACCTGTTCACCGAGCGCGCCGACGTGGTGGTGCGCTACGGCGGCGGCGCCAACGCCGGCCATACCCTCGTGATCGAGGGCAAGAAGCTGGTCACCCACCTGGTGCCGTCCGGGGTCTGCCATCCCGGCAAGAGCTGCGTGCTGGGCGACGGCATGGTGATCGATCCGCACACCTTGCTCGAGGAGCTCGCGCAGTGTCAGGCGCGTGGCCTGCTGATGCGCGGCGAGCTGCTCGTCGGGCTCGGCGCCCACGTCATCCTGCCGTACCACAAGCTGCTCGACGGCCTGCGCGAGGATCACGGCGCGAAGACCGGCAAGGCGATCGGCACGACCCGGCGTGGCATCGGCCCGGCCTACGAGGCCAAGGCGGCGCGCAAGGGCGTGCGGGTCCGCGACCTGCTGAAGCCGGCCCGCCTGCGCGAGGTCGTCGCGGCCAACCTCGACGAGCTGTTCCCGCTGATCACCTACCTCGGCGGCAAGGTGCCGAGCCCCGCCGAGGTCGAGGGCTGGATCGTCGACGCGCTCGCCGCCGGCCAGCGGCTCCTGCCGCACACCGGCGACGCCGGCCGCCACGTCGGCAACGCGATCGCGCGCGGCCAGCACGTGCTGTTCGAGGGCGCGCAGGGCTGCCTGCTCGATCTCGATCACGGCACCTACCCGTACGTGACGTCGTCGTCGACGATCGCCGCCGGCGCGTGCCAGAGCGCGGGGGTCGGGCCGACCGCGATCGACGCGGTGGTCGGCATCACCAAGGCCTACGCGACCCGGGTCGGCGCCGGGCCGTTCCCGACCGAGCTGCACGGCGACGAAGGCGAGCGCCTGCGCAAGGCCGGCGGCGAGTACGGCGCGACCACGGGCCGGCCGCGGCGCTGCGGCTGGCTCGATCTGCCAGCGCTCCGCATGGGGGCGCGGCTGTCGGGGATGACCTCGCTCGCGCTGACCAAGCTCGACGTGCTCGCCGAGCTGCCCGAGGTCTCGGTGTGCGTGGCCTACAAGGTCGATGGCAAGGAGCTCGACGAGCCGCCGATCGATCCGGACGACATCGCGCGCGCCGAGCCGGTGTTTACGAGTTTCCCCGGCTGGGGCCGGCTCCCCTCCGAGGCCCACGACGTCACAGATCTCCCTGCAGCTGCGCGTGCCTACGTCGAGACCATCGAGCGCATGGCCGGGGTGCCGTTCTGCCTGGTCTCCGTCGGGCCCGACCGGACCGAGACCATCCGCCTGCACGACCCGTTCGCGTAGGCGACGGGCCAGCGGCCGGAAACAGGGGCGCTCGGGCGGGGTGTGATACGATTTTTTTTCCAAGGTGATCTGGCCTTGGGGGTCCGAGCCCAAGAACTCCCGTTTGAGGAAGCGCCCATGAAGATCGTTTGCGACGCTTGCCAGGCCAAATATTCGATTTCCGACGACAAGGTCCAAGGCAAGGTCTTCAAGATTCGCTGCAAGAAGTGCAGCAACATCATCGTCGTTCGCGGCGGCGCGGGTGCGGCTGAGCCTGCGCCTGCGCCCCAGCAGGAGAAGGACACGCGGGTCTACGATTACGGCTACGACGCGAGCGGCGAGCATGCGCCCGCCGGCGACGAGCCGGTGTGGCACGTCGTGATCAACCAGGATCAGGTCGGGCCGATGACCGCGGTCGAGGTCCAGCAGAAGTTCTCGGGCGGCGAGATCGACAGCGAGACGTACATCTGGCGAGAGGGCTTTGCCGACTGGCTGCCGCTCGCGCAGGTCGACACGTTTGCCCAGCTCGTGTCGGCCGGACCCGCGGCGGCGCCGTCGGCGCGCAGCGGCGCCGACGCGGTGGCGTCGATGTTCGGCGGCGCCGAGGAGACCGGCACCAACACCAGCACGCGCAACGATCCGGGCGACCTGTTCGCGACCGCGAGCGGCACGGCGGCGGGGCGCAACGATGACGACGGCGGCGATCTGTTCGGCAGCAAGCCCGCGGCGGCGTCGAGCCAGGGCGGCGCCAAGCTGCGCGGCGAGCGCAACGAGAACTCGGTGCTGTTCTCGCTCAACAACCTCGCGCAGCTCGCGAGCGACAAGCCAGCGCCGGCGCCGTCGCACCAGCCCGCGTCATCGTCGTCGACGAACATGAGCGCGGCGGGCGGCGGCTCGGGCGGCGAGGGCTCGGGGCTGATCGACATCCGCTCGATGGCGAGCGCGTATCTCGGTGGGCCGGGCGGCGGCGCGGCGAAGCCGGCGTCGGCGGGTGTCGGCTCGATCGATGACCTGCCGGTGTTCGGCGGCGGCGGGTTCTCCGAGCCGCAGGTCATCGTGCCGATCGCGGCGCGGCCGGGCGGCGGCGGCAACAACAAGCTGATGTACGCGCTGATCGGCTCGGTCGGTCTGCTCGCGGTGGCCGCGGCGATCGTCGTCGTCGTCCTGCTGCGCGGCGACAAGCCGGCGCAGGTCGCGACGGTGACCGACAAGGCCGAGGTCAAGTCGGAGGACAAGCCGCCGGAGGCCAAGCCGCCCGAGACGCCGGCCGTCGCGGCCCCGAACCCCGGCTCGGCGGAGCCGGCGCCAGTGACGCCGCCGCCCGCGCCGCCCGTCGCCAAGGATCCGGTCAAGGTCGCCGCGAGCGATCCGCCGGTCGAGCCCAAGCGCCCGACGCCGACCCACAAGCCGACGAGCACGTCGTCGAACCCGCTCAAGCCGCCCAAGCCGGCGCCGGTCGAGAAGCCAGCGCCGGTCGAGAAGCCGGCGCCGGTCGCCAAGGATCCCGGCGGCGGCAGCTGCGACGAGGTGTCGTGCGTCCTCAACAACTACGAGGGCGCGTGCTGCGCGAAGTTCCGCAAGGGCGGCACGCCCAAGCCGAGCCCGGGCACGGCGGCCAAGTCCGGTGATCTGCCCGAGAGCCTCGATCGCGCGATGATCTCCGACGGCGTCGGCAAGGTGAAGCCGCGCGTGATGTCGTGCGGCGAGAAGTCGTCGGCCAAGGGCCAGGTCAAGGTCTCGGTCAAGGTCGGCCCGGACGGTCACGTCGTGAGCGTCACGGTGAAGAACACGCCGGACGCGGGCCTGGGCAACTGCGTCGCCAGCATGATGCAGAAGGCGACGTTCGCGAAGACCCAGACCGGCGGCTCGTTCGCGTATCCCTATACGTTCTGAGCACATCGTCGTGAGCGGGTGGCGGACGGCGAGGTCCGCCGTCACATCGCGCGCCGGGCCGCGTCTGCCCGATCGCGATGGTAGCCAACTCCAAGGTCCGGGCGTGGGGCGCGGCGGTCGTCGCGCTTGCGGCGGCGGTGGTGGTCGCCGCGCTGGCGCTGACCCGCGGCGACGACGAGATCCGCGTGGTCACTCCGCCGCAGGCCGCGGCGTGCGCGAAGCTGCCGGTCGACCTCGACGGCCTGTGGCACCCGGCGGCGCGCCGGGCGTTGCTCGCGCGCAACCCGGCCGCGACGACGACGGCGGCGTGGCTGGCCGACGTGATCGATCACGACGCGACCGCGTGGCCGGCGCAGCGCCGCGCGGCGTGCGGCCGGGGGCTCGGCGAGCGCGCGTCGCTCGCGCGGCTCGACGCGGCTGCGCGCTGCCTCGCGGATCGCCGGGCAGCGCTGGTGCGGGCGATCGGCGTCGGTCCGCTCGGCGCCAGCGAGCTGGTCGCCGCGGCGCTGGCGCTGCGCGATCCGGCGGCGTGCGTCGACGTCGCGGGTGGTGCGGACCGGACCGTCGAGCTCGCGCTGGTCGCCGCCGACCGGCTCGCCGCCGAGCACCAGCTCGACGCCGCGATCGCGACGATCACGCAGACGCTGCCGGCGCTGCGCGCGCAGGCGGACCCGCGCGCCCTCGTGCCCTACGCGCGCGCGCTGACCCGCGCCGCCAAGCTCCACGCGGCGGCCGGTCGCGCTGACGACGCGCTCGCCACCGCGCGCAGCGCGCTGATCGTGCAGGAGCGGATCTACGGCGCCGAGCACGCGCAGCTGCTCGAGTTGCTCCAGGCGATCGGCGCGGCGCAGCGCGACCTCGGGCAGCTCGAAGACGCGCGCGCGACCGGCGAACGTGTGCGCGCGATCGAGGCCGACACCGCGCTCGATCCGCCGACGCGCGCGACGGTCGATCGAACCGCGCTCCCATCCGGGGGCGCTGCCGGCCCGGCCGTCGACGCCCCCCGCGCCGCGCTGCGCGCGCGACGCTGAGGCGCTGCCGCGCGGGTTTTGCGCAGGATCTCGCGCAGAGCGTGCTTAACTGCTCGGGACCCTGTCGGGTCTGCCCTGCGCCGTTATGAGCGACCTCGAGACCCAGCTGTCGCCGCGCACCGGCGAGCAGATCGTGTCGACCCTGCGGGTCGAGGTCGTCGATGGCCCGGACCGGGGCAAGCACGTCGTCGGCGGCGAGCTGGTCTCGGTCGGCACGGCGCGCGACAACGCGCTGGCGATCGGCGACTTCACGGTGTCGCGCTACCACCTCGACGTCAGCGTCCGGCCGGGCGGCATCCTGGTCAGCGATCTCGGGTCGACCAACGGCACGTACATCGGCGCGGTGCGCGTCGAACGCGCGATCGTGCCGCCGGGGACGCTGCTCAAGCTCGGCGGCACGACGATCCGGTTCGACGATGCGGTGCGGCGCGCGGTGCCGGCGCCGGGCCGCGGCGAGCTGGCCGGGATGATCGCGGTGTCGCCGCAGATGGTGCGGCTGTTCGCCGACATCGAGCGCGTCGCCGCGACGCCGAGCTCGGTGCTGATCGTCGGCGAGTCGGGGACCGGCAAGGAGCGCGTCGCCGAGGCGCTGCACGCGCGATCGGCGCGCGGCGCCGCGCCGCTGGTGACGATCGACTGCGGGGCGCTGTCGTCGAGCCTGCTCGCCAGCGAGCTGTTCGGCCACGAGCGCGGCTCGTTCACCGGCGCGGACCGCACGCACAAGGGCGCGTTTGAGCGCGCCGGCACCGGCACCGTGTTCCTCGACGAGATCGGTGAGCTGCCGGGCGCGGATCAGAGCGCGTTGCTGGGCGTGCTCGAGCGCCGGCGGTTTCGTCGGGTCGGCGGCTCGGTGGAGCTCGAGCTCGAGGCCCGCGTGATCGCGGCGACCAACCGCGACCTGCGCGCCGAGGTCAACAACGGCCGGTTCCGCCAGGACCTCTATCACCGGCTCGCCGTCGTCGTGCTCCGGCTCGCCCCGCTGCGCGAGCGCCGCGAGGACATCCCGCTGCTCGTCGAGCACTTCGCGCGCGAGCTCGGCGCGATCGGCCCGAGCGCCTCGCTGTTCGGCGACGATCAGCTGGCGCGCTGGCAGAAGCACCCGTGGCCGGGCAACATCCGCGAGCTGCGCAACGCGGTCGAGGCCGCGATCGTCGTCGGGCCCGAGCCGCTCGCGAGCGAACCGGTGAGCGCGCCGCTCGTGGCGGCCGACGAGCCCGGGCTCGAGCTGCCGCTCGGGCCCTACAAAGATCAGCGCGCCGCCGTGGTGCGCGGGTTCGAGCGCGCGTACCTCGGTCGGTTGATGGCGCAGGCCGCGGGCAACGTCTCGCACGCCGCGCGCATCGCCAAGATGGATCGCTCGCACCTGATCGATCTGCTGCATCGCCACGGCCTCAAGGAGTAGCGGCCGGTCGATCATCGCGGGCAAGGTCAGCCGCGACCGAGTGGAGCGCGGCCGAGCCGCCGGAGCTCGTGCTCGATGTCGCCCCAGGGGGTCTCGCCGACATGGAAGCCGAAGGCCCGGTCGACAGCGAGTTGCTCGTGGGTCACCACGGCGTGGAGATCCTCGAGCAGATCCGGGCCGGGGAAGGCGCCATTCGGTGCGCGCTGCACGAGGTCGGACGCGTAGAGCAGGTGCGCACCGGGGATGTGGACGATCAGCATCCGGTCGCCGCTCTCGCGGCGGATCGGGATGAGCTCGAGCGCGTTGCGGCCGTGGCCCACGGTGAGCCGGCCGCGGACCGGGGTGAGCTGCAACGCTCGTGGCGCGCGCGCCAGCGCATCCGGAGTCAGGCGGTGCGGCGCGCGGACGAGCCGCTCGACGATCGCGGTGTTCACGTCCGCGGCGTAGACCGGGATGCCGCGCGCCACGTACTCGCGCAGGCCGCCGAAGTGAGGATAGGCCGTCGAGGTGGTCACCACCGCCTTGACCGGCTTGCCTGGAAACAGCGCCTGGATCTTGTCGAGGACGCGCGCCGAGTAGCCCGAGGACAGCGGCGCGTCCAGCACGACGATGCCATCGTCTTGGACGACGACGCCCACGTTCCACCGGCCGGGGAGCTGCACGACGCCCGCGGCCAGCTGGCTCACCGTGGGCTCGAGCGGCATCGCGTCGATCGTTCGCACGGGAGGACCGGTTCGCGCGCCTTGCTCGAGCCGCTCGAGGCGGGTGGCCTCGTCGGCCGTCAGCGTGCCGCCGGGCACGACGCGGGTGAGGAGCCGCGTGCGCAGCGGCATCCCGTTGCGCCATTCGTCCCATTGCATGGGATACCAGGCGCTGTCGTCCAGGTGGCGCCAGTTGGCGTAGGTGAGGCGCACCGTGACATCGCCCCACGGCGACCAGAACACGTTGTCCGGCTCCGCCGTGACGAGCTCGACGGTCGCGGGCAGGAACGTTGCCGCGTCCAGCGTCAGCCGGACGCGCATGGAGTCGACCGAGAACGTGACCGCGTGGTGCACGACGCCCTGGATGTTGGTGTCGTCGACCGCGGCGAGATCGCGCGCGGCGGCGGCGGTCAGCAACACGGCCTCGGGGGCGAGCTTCACCGCGAGCGGACGTCCGAACCTCGCGCGGATGAGCTGCGGCTCCTTGGCGGTGTCCTGCGCGATCAGCGCCTGGTCTCCGCGGGTCACGTCCCATGACCTGCTGTCCGCGTCGGGCTCGCTCAGGTCGGAGGTGATGCGCACGGCGCTGACCTGCGCGAGGTCGTGCACCTCCACCACGCGCAGGTAGCCGCCGAGGAACTGCGGGGCCTCGACGCGCTCGGACTGCTCGAGCTGATACTCGTGGCCGACGGCCTCGATCCGGACCCGCGCGAGCTTCGCGAGCTGGGCTTTGCCCCCCATCGCGGTGATCCCGGCGGTGACCCACCGCCGCGCATCCCCGGGCCTGGCGGTGCGCTCCACCGCGCGCGGGGTCGCGCACGCGGCGGCAAGACAGTAGACGATCGCGACGACGAGGATACGCACGAGCTGCTCCGTTCCTGGTTGAGCCGAGCAGGCACCGGGCCCTCGGCGAGCTGCAGCCTAGCCGCTGCCTCGCAGAACACCGGCTCGCTCGCAGCAAGCGGTGGCGACGCTGCAGCAAGCGGCGCGACGAGTGTTGCGGGCTAGATCCCGACGGAGACGCCGAGATAGCCGGCGGGCAGCCACGCGAACGTCCGCTCGTCGTCGCGCCGGACCCAGATCGCCGACAGCTGGCCAGCCACGACGAGCGACCACCGCGCGGTGAGCGCGACGCCCGCCGCCAGCCACGGCGCGAGGACCACCGTCGGCGTGGTGAACGTGTCGGCGTGGTCGAGGTGCTGGCTGACCACACCGCCGCCGGCGAGCACGCCGAGGTCGCCGCGCCATCGCCCGCGCGCGTGGCCGACGAAGTAGCCGGCGAGCGCCGTCGCCGAGGATTCGCGGAAGCCGTCGCCGCGTCCGGTCGTGAGGTCGAGCGCCACCGCCCAGCCGTGCGTGCCGGGCGCGCGGGCCGCGATCGACAGCGCGAGCAGCGGACCGACGTCAGCGGCGAGCGCGCGCTGCGCGCCCGAGGCGAACGTCATCGTCGTGGTGCGCGCCTCGCCCAGTCCGCCCTTGGCGCCGGCGGCGCCGAGCGCGGTCTCGACGAGCTCCTCGCCGCGCACGATCCGCGTCTCGCCGGCGCGGACCGCGACCCGCGCCGCGTAGGTGACCCCGCCGCGCCAGCCGCGCACCGCATAGCTGCCCGGCAGCACGGCGAGCTTGCGCATCGCGCTCGGTGGCAGCTCGGCGAGCACCTGATCGCGCGCGATCTGCACGATCAGCACGCGGTCGAAGCCGCGCGGCAGCTCGAGCCACGCGTTGGGCCGCGCGCTGCTCGCCAGGATCAGCTCGCCCTCGCCGGTCAGCCGGTAGTCGTACGCCGGGTGCTGCGGCCCGAACGTCGTCGCCGACGTCGCCGACACGGTGCGCGCGAACGCGTACTGATAGGCCTCGCCGAGCGTCACGTTGCCGTCGCCCGAGAGATCGGCCGCGCCGCGCAAGCCCGACACCAGGTGGTGGGTGAAGAACGAGCCGCGGATCTCCTTGGACTCGAGCGCGACCTCGTCCGCCGCGCTCGACGTCAGCAGCGCCTCGCCGTTGCTGGCGACGTTGTCGCTCAGGCGGATCTGGAAGCCGCGGCCCGGCGTGCCGCCCTTCATCGCGAGCAGCGCGCCGCTCTTGCAGCTGTCGATGATGACGACCCGGACGTCGGCGCCGGTCGCGGCGAGCCAGCCGCGCAGCTGGGCGAAGCCGAAGCGATCATCGCCGAGCTCGAGCACCTCGCCGTCGGAGTGGCCGGAGAAATAGAACAGCAGGACCACGCGCGTGCCGGGCGTCTTGCGCCACATGGCGATCTTCGCCGTCGCCTGCGCGAACACGGCCTGGGTCGCGGCGAGCGAGCGGCCGTGCAGCAGGTAGAGGTCCGCGGGCGCGACGCCGCCGAGCTCGACCAGCGCCTGCGACAGCTTGCTGGCGTCGAGCTCGGCAAAATGCAGGGCCGGGAAGTCACCGTTGCCCGCGTTGTTGCCGAGCACGATCGCGAGGCGGCGGGTGTCGGCGCGCGCGTCGCGCGAGGCGGCGACGACGAGCCAGGCGGCGAGGCAGAGCAGCGTCAGCGTCCGCTCGAGTGTCAGCTTCATCGCGACCCCTGCGCCTTCTCGAACACGCGCGCGGCCTGCGCGGCGGGGATCGCGAGGGGGAGCGGCGCGCGCAGCTGGTCGGGCCCGCCGGCGACGCGCTTGCGGAGCTCGGCCTCGACGTCGGCGGCGCGCACCGGCGCCATCGAGAACACCGCGACCACCCGCTCGGGGCCGGCCGCGTCGTCGAGCACGATGCTGCCGGGTAGCTCGCTGCGGCCGTCGGGCTCGACCTCGCTGCTCTGCGCGCCATCGTACGGCACGTAGATCGTCACGTGGCCGCTGCCGTCGACCGAGGCGATCAGCACGTGGGTCGCGCCGGCGGGCGTCACCGCGAACCGGATCTCGTCGCCGGCGGCGAGCGTCGTGCCGTCGACGACCTCGAACACCTGGTGATCGCGCAGCGCGTAGACCTGCAGCACCGGCCCGCCCTTGACCGAGATGTCGTCGCTGGCCGGCGCGCCGCGCAGCCGGAGCACGACCACGAGGACGGCGAGCGCGAGCGGCGCGAACACGAAGAATCGCGTCAGGCCAGCGCGCCGGCCTCGGCGCCGCACCGCCTCGAGCGCGCGGACCCGGAGGAACGGCGGCAGCTCCGCGCGCATGTGCTGCGCGGCGAGCGCGCGGGCGCGGCACGGCGCGCACGTCGCGAGGTGAGCCTCGGCGTGGGCGCGCGTCTCGCTGGGGAGGGCGTTGACGGCGAGCGCGTCGAGCGCAAGGACCGAGAGGTGAGGGGCAGAGCTCATACAGCCGTTCTCCTCAGGTAGCGCTGGGCACCCTCGGCGAACTCGGCGAGCCGGGTCACCACCGTGCGTCGCGAGATGTCGAGGACCGCGCCGACCTCGTGCTGGTCGAGACCATCCACGTGATAGAGCCACGCGACCTGGCGGGTCTGCTCGGAGGCGTGCGCGAGCACGCGGAGCACCAGATCGCGATCGCCGAAGCGATCCGCGCTGCCCGCGTCGGGCTCGGGCTCGGCGCCGTCGAGCGGCTGCGGCCGGAAGCCACGCGCGCGCAGCTCGTTCAGGCAGTAGTTGGTCGCGATGCGATAGATCCAGTACAGCGCGCGCTGTGCGTCGGGCGCCTTGGCGAGGTGGCGATGGACGCGCACGAAGGTCTCCTGCGTCGCGTCCTCGGCGGCGACCGCGTCGCCCAAGATCCGGCGACAGCGCGCGTAGATCACGGGCGCGTACGTCCGGTAGAGCTGGGCGGTCTTGTCGTCGGTCACGCGCGCCCGCGGGTCACTGTTGGATACAGTACAGCGCGGCCTTGGAGGTGCATGGCAGGCCGCTGCGGAGGGTCCAACGCCCGTCGCGCTGCAAGTAATCTCCCGTGAGGCCGGACCCGCGGGGGTCGTGCCACCCGCCGCAGGTCTGGTAGCCGCCTCCCGTGTACTGGAAGCCATCGAACTCGCTGCCGGTCCAGACCGCCCCGCCGATCATCATGTTCGCAGGAGGCGGGAGCAGCTTGCCTGTCTCGTCGGTATCGATCTCGTGCTGGAGATCGGCGCGGGTCAGGTCGGCCCAATCATCGGCGATCCGGGTTCCACCGACGAGCACGTACGGCGTGGTGCCATGCGTGAGCCGGTCGGCAGCGGCGGTCGTATCGTCAGAGAGCCAGGCCTTGAATGTGCCGGACAGGTTGCCGACTTTTGCCTGCTTCGCGCATGCCGCGTCGGCACCGTCGAGGCCGCCGAGGTAGCCGCCCTGATAGAGCGTGCTCGTCGCGAACACGAGGTGGACCGAGGGCTCGCCGGGCGTGCCTGGGTCGTCGGGCGTGCCTGGGTCGTCGGGCTCGTCGGGATCGCCTGGCTGGGCAGGACCGTGCTGGGGGTCCTCGTCGGTCGGGTACGTGTAGATGGTGGTGCACGCGGTGGTCAGCAACATAGGCAGGATAGCTAGGCGAGGCGTCATGCTCTGTACGACCGGCGAGTGGGGCGGCGTGCGCAACTTTGTTTCGTGCGCGCGATCACCGGGGCGCTCCCGTGACCGACGTGCGGATCGCGAGGAAGTCGGTGAGCGTGGTCGGCAGCTGGATCGCCGGCTGCAACGCGAGCTTCGCGAGGTCGAGGTTGTCCTTGGCGAGCGCGGTGTAGACCCGCAGGTCGGCGTCGATCGCGATGACGTCGAGCGCGTGGTCGCCGTCGAGATCGCGGGTCACGATGGCAATGATCGGCGGGCACGCGGCGCCGCACGCCTCGTCTGGAAAATTGTAGGGATGCAGGATCGGCGTGGTGGGTGAGGTGCGGACCTCGACGCGATACAGCGCGCGCTTGGGGTGGGTCGCGATGACGAGGGCGGGCACGTCGCCGGCGAGCGCGGCGCCGGCAAAGGCTTGCTCGTTCTGCGCCAGCTGATCGCAGCTCGGGGCGTTGGTGGCGCCGGGCGGATCGCAGTCGAGCCGGATCAGCGTGCTGGTGCCGATCGCGTCCCCCTTGCCGAGGTGGAGGTCGACCGAGTAGCCGTAGGCGACCACGTCGAGCAGGTGGTCGCCGTCGAAGTCGATCCAGTCGAAGCTGCGCACCGGCGGCGGGTTGCCGCTGGAGTTGCCGGTCATCGAGGTCGTCACGCGATCGTCGACCTCGCGCAGGTGCGCGGCGCCGTCGATGCTGGACAGCAGGTTGTAGCGGCTCGACGCGCCGACGCCGGCAATCGCGTCGGGGAACACGTCGTGATCGACGTCGCCCCACGACAGCCGGGTCGCGGCGGCGGTCGCGATCGGGCGGGTCGCGCCGTCGTCGAGCTTCATGACCTCGAGGTGCGCGCCGCTGGCGTCGGTGTAGGCCAGCACGGCGGTGGCGCGGCCGTCACGATCGAAGTCGACCGAGGTGGCCTCGAGGTAGTTGTGGGTCGCCGCGACCGGCAGCGCGGTGTCGTCGAACACCAGCGCCTCGCGGTCGAAGCCGACGAGCCGAGGCTCGATCGTGGTCGGCGCCGGGGCGAGCCACGCGAGCACGCTGCGCCGCGGGTCGAGCCGCGCGCTCCACGCCGCGCCGCTCCAGCGCAGGTCCCACAGCTCGGTCTTGGCCGCCTTGTTGGCGGTGATCGCGATCCGCGTATCGCAGGTGAGATCGCTGCACGCGCGCTGCGCTTGCTGCACGCACGCCTCCGACCAGCCGACCTCGCAGCAGGTCGGCAGCGCGGCGCACACGCTGGCGGTGCAGGCGTCCTCGACGGCGGGCGGCTGGCCGGCGGCGCACAGGTTCGCGGGCGCGAGCTGATCGGCGAAGCAGGTGCTCGAGCTCGGGCCCGAGAGCGCGCTGTAGCGCCGCAGGGTCGGGCACGCCGGGTCGAGCTCGGTGCAGCGGTGATCGAGCTCGCAGCGCCCGGCCTCGCCGAGGTTGCAGTCGGAGTCCGCGCTGCACTGGTAGTCGGCATGGACGCAGCCGACGAGCGCGACGAGCGCGAGCAGCGCGCGCGTCACCATCGCCGCACCCAGGTCACGCCGGCGGTGTGCGGTGCGGCGATCGGCGCGAGCTCGCCGTCGATCAGGTGGAGCCGCCAGCGCAGCACGGCGGCGCCGATCGCGAGCGCGCCGGCGGCGACGCTGGCGGCGCCGATCCACTGCGCGCGTTCGGCGTGCGAGACGCGGCGCTGGTAGGCGGCGAGCGAGCCGGTGTGGTCGTCGCCGAGGTGGTCGCCGTAGAGCACGAAGCCGACGCCGGTGGCGAGGGTCGCGCCGCCGAGGGCGGCGATCGTCGTGTCGACGCGATCCCAGGCGCGGTGCGGTGGCGGGCGAGGCGGGGGCGCGACCGGCGGCTTCTCGCCGAGGCGTGCGCGGGCGGCGCCGATCGCCTGCTGCGCGAGCGCGATCTGGTCCGCGGCCGGGTTGGTGGCGATGAACTGCTCGTAGTAGGTGATCGCCGGGGCGAAGTGGCCGAGGTTGAGCTCGACCTGGCCGAGGGCGAACAGCAGCTCGGGCCGGGGCTCGAGCTGGTACGCCGCGAGTAGCTCGTCGCGCGCGTGGATGAAGTCGCCCTGGTCGTAGAGGGTGCGGACGCGGGCGAGGTGATCGTCGGCGGTCTGCGCGGCGGCGGGGGTTGCGAGCAGGAGCGCGGCGAGCGCGAAGCGCTTCATCGCGGGGCCTTGGCGGCGGAGCCGTCGGTGGGGAGCAGCAGGGTCGGTTTCCACTCGACGTTCGCGGGTGGAGGTGGCGGTGGGGTGGCGGGCGGCTGGCGGGTTTCGGCGGGCGGGTTTCGGCTTTCGGCGGACGGCGTGCGGCCTTCGGTGGGCGG
>Ga0307513_10008267_pt1 | contig 13345 bp, 13 predicted proteins | sample 15_EM_MG_FD_202174 | JGI IMG/M metagenome (GOLD analysis project Ga0307513, IMG submission 202174) | Populus trichocarpa ectomycorrhiza microbial communities from riparian zone in the Pacific Northwest, United States - 15_EM | ecosystem: Host-associated > Plants > Roots > Unclassified | place...
TGGCTAATTGTGCTGAGTCATTTGAGCACCTAGGCGATCGAAAATTGCAGCATCTGACCAAACTTGGTTGAAGTAGCCAAATCTGGGTGTGGTGCGAATTTTACTGTTTCACACCGTCCAAGGGATAATACCTCTGAAGATCGGCTCCGAGTTTTTCCCATCACACCTGTCGTAGCGCTGTACGGTACTCGAGTAGCACTCTCCCTTTTAGGCACCGGTTTTCGGGTTGTTCCACGAAATTTGTGACGATGCGGGACAGGTTCTCGGCTATCATGAGGCCACATGGTTCAGTATTGTTGTTTTTTTTGCTTCTTTTTGTCCTTTTTCTCCTAATTTTTTTTTAGAAAAAGAGGGGGCCAGCTGAAAGGTCTCCGATTCCTCGCCTTCTTCCGAAACGCTGGTTCATTCTTTTATGGGGAATGATGGTGGGCCATTTGTCAACAACTTGATACGTCTTTCAACGTTTTATGTGATGCCTCATCCCGACATGGTATCGTGGGTGGGGGGGGTGAGGATTGTTATTGTTAGCACTCGTCCGGGAGCCATCCCGTGGAATCCAATTGAAAGTGCAGTGTTCGCCAGTAAGAAAAATCGAGGAGAGAAACGGGCTGTATGACTAAAAATCTCACTGGACAGGAGAGAAGTGGTCGGTGTTTTATCGCTGAGGATTTCCTCTTTGCACTATCCTGGCATCCCGATGCCGAGGCAGTTGATGTTGTAACTTCACTTAACCCCTTCACAAGAGTCCTCCCATGATGATAGGGGGTTTTCCACACTGTACGGTATTCTTCGGATACTGTTTCTATTTCTATTCTGAGGTTAGAGTCTACTTGTAAGCGGTTTAGACAGAGAAGTCGAAGATCTGAGCTCGGTCCGTCTCCTGGAAGAGATCGGGTAGGTTCGATCTGGCCATCCTACTCGAGTATCCATTCACAGCCACCATGCAATAGGGTTGTAGGTTGCCGGTGTGTTTTTCTTTGTGTGGTGTATCGTATCATAGTGATGTTTTTGTAACCTGCGGGTAAACCTTTGAGCCCTTTCAGGCAATGAAACTCGGGTGCTTGTATGGTAGTATTTTGCTTTGCTACTTGTAGAAGTGAACCTCTATTTCGCGAGAACCGTGGTTTGACGGGTCAAACTTGGGAGGTAAATTCGGCTTGCGGCGTTTTGCCTAAAGGCTATTATGGATTCAAAGGGATGAATTACTGATACCTGCGCCGGAAGTCGAACCGTTAAATACCCTGGGGTCATAAGGATAGAGATCAATTCATGGTTGGGGAAGGTTGTTTGGATGATTCGAAAGGCCAATGTTCATGGATATGGTCCCGAGCGAATGTGGAATGGAGAATACTGGGGTGCCCGGGGAACACAGTAAGTGGATCAGGGTGGGGAAGGGCCCTTGGAAATACCAGGACCGGCAGTGTAATTCGGGAAATGTCAAGAGATGTGGTGGTGGGCTGCCTGCGCATTTTGCCACGTTTTCCTCGACACGAGGTTGGGGCGGAGCCGGAAGGAGGAGCAAATCACCCCCTGACCCCTGATCGCAGAGGATCAGATAATAGTTATTTGACGAAGAAATTTAATGCAACCCAGTCTGTCAGGAATACGAACTTTGCCTTGGAGAGCAACATTTTCACAAATACATCTATAATAGTAATAATAATATTATAATATTATAAAAATATAATATTAGTATGATATAATAATATATATTATAGTTTAAACCTTTTGAAGAATATTTAATGTAATATTATTAATTATAATAAATATGATTTTAGAGCTATTATAAGTTAAATTTATTTAATATAAATAAAATAATAGTATGAAACAACTACCAGATGTGTAAAAACAAGAAAAATCAGCTTATATTATATATATTGATAATAATACAAGTTTTAATTAAATGTTCAAATTTAAAGAATCTTATTGCTCTATTTATTTCAGTATGAAGAGTTGAAATTTGTGGTTATATGTGATAAAAAAGTCAATAGAGAATGCAAACCAAATTTCTTGAGATCTTACTTAGCTTACTACAAATATTACAATTTTTCACTTTATATAATGTTTTTGCTAGTTAGATATAATATTATTCTAGTTTTCCAGTACTTTAAATGACTGGCCTATCTTCTATTATGATATAATTTGTCAAATGTTAAATTGATACTGTTAAGAATTTTCTTAAACCTGTCCAATAACAATTGTCTATTAGTTTAACTATGCTGAATTTACCTTTTTTGAATCCAGCTATTAGCTTTACTATCTTAGTTTTACTCTAACTCTAGTCTAACTTTTGCTAGATTATATGATATTACTCTTAGTATAAGTATTAGGGAATTGGGGTAAATCTGATTTTTTTATTTACTTTTCTAGGATATATCCAACTTGTTTCCCAATTTTCATGCAATAAAATACCACAAAAAGATATACATGTATAATTTATAAAGTATTCAGATAACTTGGTAACAAAATATTTCAGTTTGGACTTAAATGTTCAAGCTTTGGTATCATACCAGTTTATTTAAATACTTTATAAATTGTCAGGTATATTAGACTGCATCTTCTATCATCTATTTTTAGAGTATCTTTTATTAGAGTTGTATTACTAATATCTTGTGCTTAAACTGTTCAGGTTAAAAACAGTAATTTATATTATATAAATAAAAAGTTAATAATATTATTAAAATATATTATTTTGAAAATATATATATTTGGGCTTAAAGATTCAGAAATGGCGAGTAACATTTAGTTAAATTATTTTTAACTTTTGTGCTATGAAGTCAATTGTTTTAGGGTTTGTCTTGATATTAAGTGGTGGCTTTTTGGAAATATATAGTTCTGAAAAAGTAGACATGAACTCACCTCTCAGACAAAAACTATGACAATATTGAGTATAATAACATCTATAATACTTATGTCAAAGCTTGGCTTTAAGAATAACAAATTATCAACTTAACATACTAAAATAAAAATATGAGGTTGTCATATTGGTTGAAATTGTCATAGTTTTTATCTGAAACTTGAAGATGACTTCACTTTTAGTTTCTGAAACTATACATATAAATATCATACTGTTTTAGGTTTAGAATACAACTGCTCTCCTTTTATTTATTTAATATCTTTTATATTATTATAGTTTAATTATTTGCTACTATATTATAATACTTTATTCTAATTATATATCATAACAAGACTAATTACAAAGAAAAATAAGAAAAAATCTAGTTATAAATGTTAAAATAACATTCTAATATCTTTAGGAAAAACTGCTTTTTTTCTTTACTTTATATTATATTTCTTATAGAGAATATTCTGTAGTAAAACATCCTTTCTTGCATTTGGAAATTAATGGAGTATTTATCACATTCTAATTACTTCATTATTCTAAAACGAAAATACTGTATGGCATATATGAAAATACCGTTGTATTTCTGGCATGCGGGATAGATTCTAAATATCATGTGTTCCTTCGTTTTGCGGATATTTGGATATTCTCTAGGTTTTCTGGGCCCACCTTCAGCGCTCTACTTAGGCTTTTCCCTCTTTTCTGAAACCATCACAGGATTTGATAGTGGAAAAAGATAATACGAAAGACCGCATCTTGCTGTCGTTTCCTGGGCCCCAGCCCAGTGCTCCGTTTTTTCCACAATCTGAAGATTCAGAAGATAAGCCGCTTTCCTACCTTCCACACCCCCCAAGTCAATCCAACTGCCCTACACTGCGGCATCCAACCAACAACACGTTGTGAGCAATAAGCCCACTTCCGCATTGGGCCCCTCCATCCATCCCGCCTCCAAGAGTCAAGATCGGGCGGGGTGTATCGTTTCACTTCTTTTTTTACACGCCGTCATTATTCAACGAGACACTGCCACACCCGGTGGAAATTCTTCCTCCCCTATTACTTTAAGAACCTTCCCCCCCGCCTCGTTTTCTCCGAACGCCCTCAGTTTCTCAAAAAATCCGATCTCAAAGGTGAATATTTATATTGCAAGCAATAAGGGAAGCCTGATCGGTATTCATTCTTCATTCTCGAGAAAAAAGATGCCTCACTCACTCGATTCGTCCAGCCCAATGATTGTTAGTTCTCAGCTTCCGTCTTTGTTTCTATTTACTCCTACTCCTACCTTGGCTGCACCTGCTAGCTTTTCCCTTTGCGTGAACTCTCTTGCTAACCTTAGCATTTCGTTTAGTCTCGGGACACGCACCGTTTCTCATCGTATACTACCATCTCTTCCAACCCTTCTATTGCGCCAACAACTGAGAAGGCTGTTTTCATCGAGATCGAGGACGGCTTGCGAAGACTTGAGGACCGACGATATATGAGCCAGAGGTTCGTGCCGAGCGAGAAGAAGAGCGAGTTGATCTCTAAGTTGGCCTTGAGTGCAAAATTGGAAAGGGCATTAAGGTGGAGAATGGATAAGCAAGACGCCATACGCCGACCGCGAGCAAAGACTGGTTAACTGCTCGACTAGATGCGAGATGTGGACAAGGCCGTTCACTTTGTATGAACAGAGAATGATGGGTGGTTCGTTTATTTACGAGTTATGATTCGGTGTACTCGAGTGCACCAACCAACAGGATACTTCTGCACCCCTGGGAGACAGCCTTGAACGAATATGGTACAGTCGACCGGTGTCGATTGTATATGTATTATTGTGGCTGGGTTGAGGTTATTTTTCTTATCTTCATCTGTTATATAGGGGGTTCCTCCATTGCTGAACGGAGGAGCTATTGGGGCGTGGTCTTTCATTTTTTTTGTCTCGACGGAACATTGTCTTTCTTAATTTTAGTGAGTATTAACGAGGCGCTCGGAACTCGCACTTTGTGATTCAATTTTCTTTATACAATATTACTATATGATTTTTTGGTTGTGCAGTCGGTTCCAATGTCTAGCTATTGCAAATGTGGCGTTGGAAGGTTTGCACATTACTCGGGCTTGTAGGATGAAGAGATTAACCTTTTGACAGATCAACTATTTTCCCTTGGGAATACTGTCGCCGAATTTTGTTATGCTAATTCCATAAATATCTTGTGTCCGACGGAATTAAAGCACGATTTCAAGCCTCTGGGTAGGGAGGGATTCCAGGTGCCAAGGGGTGGAGCGAGAGGGTGAGCAGGGTCAGTTCGTCCCCTGTGTTCGCGCAATCATTGAGCTGCGTTCTGGCTCGGCAAGCCGCAACATTAGGCTACCGTATCCACAATTGTTGTAGTTTCGGTAGTTTCCAAAACAACTGAAGGCTCGGCTTTTGTGATTGGTGAGTTGCTCACAGTTTGAGCCTCGATTTAATCATCGCGACTAGCTGTAGCAATCCACCAATCAAGTGTCGGTCCCAAGAGATTACTGGTGCTACCGAGTTTTGCGCCAAGACTAGGCTTTGCTCAAGGTTGACGGTGAATGGAGTCTGAACTTGGAACTTTCAATCCTCCAAGTTGATGTAATAACAAAAGAGTGGATTTTAGGCGTGCAGTGCTTCACACTGTTAGATCAGCATCCCAACCCTTGCGAATAAGATGGTGGAAGACACTCAGGAGCATTTTTGCAGACACCTAAAATCCACCCTTGATTGCAATGTTAACTGAGCGTCTAGATGGGCTCAGTTTAGACAGTAGGTATCGTCAAACCCTTAAGAAATGCCCAAATCGTGGCGAAACCTGGGTACTAGAGGGTAGTAAGATATGGCGTAGCCCCCGGATTCGCTTCCGCCTCCAGAGGGGGGTGCACAGGCCTGGTGCTCAAGAACATACGACGTCACAGCTGCGTGAGGTGGGTGAGTGAGCTTCGAGTGCGGATGTAGATATTGGCGCAGCAAGCAAGGATAGGGAATTCCAACTTGAATCACGAATACAGCCGATCTTCATATTTGACAAGTGTTTTGGGCGAGGTATCGAAAACAGGGAACTAGCCGAGGTGAAGCAGGGGTCAGAGCGATTGGACGGTTGGAAGGTTGGAATGACGGTGCCTTCAAAGAGAAACGGAAGGTAGGGAGGGGAAACGAGGACCGAGTGATAGATCATGAAGGAGGGCGTTCAATGAGATAGGAAGAAAAGAAATCAAAATAAATAAATAATCAATATGGCATCAGATTGATGGTATATGGGTCTGAAGGTCAGGGTACATTACCTTTGCCTGCCCAATGTGCCCGGAATTCGATGGATTTGATATGAGAACTCTTGGATGCTAAGGGTGCCACCGAAAATAAGAGGACACTAGGGAGATTTTACGGCAGAAATAGCAGGTTTGGCAGCAAGATAATACACTACTCGAGTATTCCGGCAAGGCAGGTGTAGTGTTTGTGCCGTATGAATTAAAACAGTGTAAGAGTAAAGGGTATGATTGCGGTGAGTACTGTGGGGCCTGCAATGGGGAACATGGGCTCTATAGTTTGTTTACTGTTTATATAGCTTGCTACGGTAGATAGAGAGGTGAGCGATGGGTTTCGTTGTCTTGGTGCGTTGCCCGGCCATGGGTGAGAGCGGACACTATATAAGCCCTTAAGGCATCTTGTAGTTAGAGAGGGAGCGGACGATCGTGAATACAACAACAGTGACAACCGAGAAAGGAAAGGAGCAAGCCTTTTTCGACAAACCTTCCGGCAATTGAGTGCCTGTTTTCGTCTAGTGTTCTACAGACTTCGGACAGAAGTTACTTTACTTTGAACTGTGTTTGATCACCGAATACCTTTTGCTTTGCTTCTTCTCCCATCCGCTTTCCCATTTTTCCCATTCCGGGATTTCTTTCTTCCTTTCTTTTCCTTCTTCAAGCGGAGTGGACCCCGGACGAAATTTTCTTTCTCAGTACTCGTGCCATGGTTGGGGCGGTGGCCGCAACACCCGAATGTTCGCAGGCACAAAACTTGGGGCACTCTGAAGAGTGCCTGTTCGACACAACTTTGTGGCTTGACACAACATTGGGGCTTAGAAAAACATTATAGTTGAATACAAGGTGGGAGTGCTTTAATTTACATGTAATTTGGCAACATGGCTTGTTACTGGGCCGGTTTCTTTTTCGATACTAGCCTAGAATGCCGGTCTTTACATGTAGCCTTTATCATATCAAGAAAAGGTTTAAGTGATACACTCTAAGCCCGTTTTTGGTATTTTGTACCTTGTGTGATTGATTTTGTACCCTTTCCACTGGCAACTTTCCAACCTCCCTACTTTTGGCCATTTGGCATGCTCCTGATGCATATACTTGTAGCAGTACAGGATAGGAAACTATGTCACCAAAGTAACAGGATATTTTTATAGAGTATATTCTATATAAAGTAAGAGTATGACTGCACCCACACCAGTGGTATCTTTGAGAAGATACCAATTAGGACAACTTGGTAAGGAAAGACAATAAACAAATTGTAATAGTGGTATGATTGTGAGCTCCAGTCTGACTGAAGCCTGTGGGAAGGGAGACTGAGTGATATCTGCACCTGCTACATGTACGATAAGGAAGCTGGCCACTTTGTTCATTCAATATTGAGGATACTGTCAAGCATACAGATAAGCTTTAATACCACCTGATGGAAGAAGGATTGTGAACTTTAACTGGGACGTGGTACTACACCAGAGAAATCGAGCGCTTTCCAGTCCAGAAGAGAATGGTGAGGCGATTATATCCAGGATCAAACAGTGTTCGCACTATGAGGAAAATTTCAGAATGGCTAGCAAGCACTTAGTTAGTATAGTTGATACTTGTAGGCTGAGCATACTATGATGCAGGATATAAATAATGAAGTGCCCCCTGAGCTTTAATGAGATCCTTTATCTTCTCTACATATCCTCTGTCTCCTCTACACCTCCGCCATTCTCCCTCTCCTCTACACCTCCAGCGATTGAACTCTCAACATCACGAGATTATTCCCACTTCTTCCCACAATACCCCCTATCATGGGTTGATCCCTAGGAGGTGCTGGACTCTCCCTATTCTTACCACGCTCTTAGGTATACCCTTTGAGCCTATCCTTCACACTTTTTTCTATCGTTTCGTAGTTGGTTTTATCATCTTGCAATATTGTTTCCTCTGCCTACCCTGCACTTGGTTTGCTTGTCTTAGTATTTGTATAGTTGGAACACTTCCTTCAACACTCATGTTACATATAGCTAGGAACACTGTTTGCAGTAGGGGAAATACTTCAACAAGCTACAGTTGTTAGGGGGTAGCTAACATGCTAGGATTCCGAGCTAACTAGGCTAAGAATATTCGAGACAATAGATTAATCGTTAGGAAGGCTCTTAGGTAATCGTTTGGTAAAGGTAAAGTAATAAAGTATGGTTAAATATCAAAGAGTTAAAAAATAACTCGCTAACTTGTTTTATTGGTAAGGTCTCTTCTCCGTTGCTTGATGATTCTTCAACTATTAGGGAAGAGGCCTACTATTTATACTAATGTTCATACTACTTCGGCTTCTTGAGTTAAGAAGTATCTTCTTAACAATTCAGTTTGTTAGAACAAAGTGAGATACCATTTGACCCTGAAAGCTTGCCCAGCTCAACTAAGAGAATTTCCCGAACTGCTATTTGATCTGAGAGTGTTTCCACTCCACCAGGAGACAGTCTTCGATTTCTTCGTCATGATAGACGATATATGAATATACAGTCCGAATGCCTATATACCATTAGTAATATGGAATATAGAGTGATCAGTTCTGATATCCAGTTATCAGAGCATTATGCAGCAGTATAGATATGCAACTAGAAAATGAGAGGAGTGTTCTTTAAACATTGGTCCAATTAATTTAATATATCTTGAAACATGCTATCATCCAGTGGTCCGAGTTTTCTTCCAGATTCTTTTAGGAAGCTCATAACTTCGGGAGTATATGTTCAAATATATTGTCATTGTATGAAGCTATATATCTCACTCTTAAATATTAGTTAAGCTGTTCCCGCAAGGGTAATATTAGCTCCCTCCTCATCAAGGTTTGTCCTCAAATCCCTTATTTAATAATACATGCGAAGCAATACATAATAAACATTCATTCTATTTAGGACTCTACAGGGTAGGGTGAAAAACCTTCCACGTTTCCTTGACCACGGCAGGCAAACCTTTCTGAGTAATACTACTTAGCCCAATCTTGGCATATTCAGATTTTCTCTATGAAAATCTTCTACCAATTCTTGTGCGCGTTTTAAGTGCTCAGGTAGTTCCCAGGTGTTCTCGTCTTCTGAACACCCTCCCCACTTCACCAAGTGGTGGAGTTCAGTGAAGGTCCAAGTCCTTTAACCGACTCTTCAACTATAAGAGATTATTTCACTCTTAATGATGTTTTCCACCTATCATTCAAGATAACCATCGATCCCTTCGGGTTTCATGAGTGGTAGTTCTTGGGTTGGTTGAAATGATATTCAATAGGGCTATAGCGATACCTGAAATATTGGGTAGATTTTCCAACATTCTGATAATTCAAGTTTGTATGCGAGTTCTCCTCATTGTTCCGGGATTTTAAAGGGGCTGTATAGCTTAGGCGCTAATATCTTGGATGTGTGTTTAATGTGGATATTCTTGGCATTAAGCATAACCATATCGCCTATCTTGAAGTCAAGATTGTTGATTAGCTTTTCGATCGTAATAATGTCTCATGGGTTCCCTAGATTTTTCTAGGATTGTTTCGCTTAGTGATGTATTGTCTGCATTCCGTGAACATAAAGGTTGGCTCCTGGATTTTGCGCTTCACGTTCCTTCAGCCATTCAGTTTGAGGATGATAGCCATAGTTTGTGAAGAAAGGGGTCATATTGTGTGTGTTAATTACAGAGATATTATAAGGGAAGTCAGTTAAAGGTAGGAGATCGTCTCAGTCATCCTGATTGTAGTTTACAAATATACAGAGGTAGCCTCCCAGCACTTGGTTAACTCATTCCGTTTGTCCATGAGTTTGAGGGTGGTACACTATTGACATTTTTTGTTTGGTGCCAAGTTTTTTGTACAATGATTTCTAGAATTCTCCTGGGAACTTCGCATTCATATCTGCAATGATTTCTGAAAGTAACCAGTGAACTTTTCTTACTTCCTTAAGGAAAGCTTCTGCCACATATCTTGAGGTCGCTTTTTCTTCTAATCTGATAAAGTGGGCCATTTTTGTGAAACGGACTACTACAACAATAATCTGGGTACATCCTGCTGATTTTGGTAACTGTGTGATGAAGGCTAGCGAGGTTGAGGCACACGCAGCATAGGGTATATCAGCAAAGACTATTATATGCATCCTGAGAGTCCAGTGCATCAAACGCTCAGGACGCTCAGAATGTTAACCATTACTCTGGATGAGACGTCGGCCGGACGTCACGTCCGAACGCAATTCTCCATCTACCCCGGCATCTTTGATGTTTAGATGACGTCCATCACCAAGTGCATGCGTCCAGATACCTGCAAACCCTAAGCTCTCCCGCATTCTGACGATCTACTTCCTGTGCCTCTCTCATCATGGTGGAGTGCGGGTTCACTCTAGAATTCGAAAGACTACTAACGGATGCTACACAGCAATATTTAAACCCCCTCTGCATCAATTGCCATGTCTGGCTATAGGCTTCCAATACCTTGCAAATAGCTTACATGTTCATCGCAACGGTATTGTGATAGCTCACTTGCATAGTCTTGACGGCGTCATGATAGCACACGTATTCCAGACGCCGTCCTACTGACATTGTGATAGCTGACATGCATACTCTCGACAGGTTAGTGATAGCACACAGATTCCAGACCCCGTGTTGACGATGTCGTGATAGCTCACATGCATAATCTCGATGGTGTTGTGATAGCACACATATTTCAGACGCCGTCTTGATCACTTCACTATTCATTCGTATTACACACTGCCATTCACAAAGGTTTTGAGGCGCTGGTGCTCTTTGTATTGTGACTTTGAACCTCATTCACATCTCGATATTCTATTATTACTAGTCTACTGCCGTGACCAGGGCATTCAGGACATCCTGGCCACAGAGATTCTGTGTTTCTGAGCTCTTGCTCAGATCAGGTTAAGAAATACACCCCAAATTGTCCTCACGGCTCCACGGATCGGTCAACCAAAATCTAATAGTATTACATTTCCTGCAAATCAAATTCCATAAACTCAATGGTTCACACATTGCTAAGTCTACAAAAAACTATTGTCTCCCACACCTGCATCACTTTCCTGTGAGTTGTCCAGGCTCAACAATAGCCAACTGGGGAAAGCCAGGGTCGCTGTCCCCTCTTGCGCTAGTCCTAGTGTCAGCTCCTCTGAGTTACCTAGGCTCACCGGATCTGAATCTAGCATCTGATGGGCCTGGGTGAATGATGCCTGGTTGTAGTCAAATGACAGTTCACTTCCCTGGAATGCAACTTCACTCTGCCAGGAGTGCTCTAAATGCTTGGCGTGATTGTTGGGCAGTGTCTGTTCCCACACAGCAGCTGATCTTGGATAGTGTTCGTTACAGGGCGGGGCGGGGCGGGTTTTCACTTTGTGACCCCACCGTTACTCAGGCCCAGGGTCAACTCTTTGCCGTTCCTCTCCGCCCCTTATGACATAGGGCCCTGGCCGGGCTGTGGGGCGGGGTGGGTATTTTACTTTCCCCGCTGATTGCCTAGACGGCCCCCGTCTTCTCGTTCCCCACTCTTGCCCCTGTGCGAGGCCCCACTTATTCCTACGAGTGATATTCTCTGACTAAACAAATGGCATGTTGAAATCTAAGGGGTGTTTGGCCTCTCAATTCTGATCTGAAATCACAATTTGAGATCAGAATTGGCTGGCCAAATACCCCCTAATTACTTCGTATGTCTAGTATGATGACTCCCCTATTTGGATATTCCATATAGCAATTCGGCAACTATCTCAAAAGATAGGATTTGAATATAGTGCTCACATTATCATTACAATTTGGGCTTCTAGTTTGAGATAAATAGTGTTTGGAAATCGCTCTCAGTATATGATTGTAAGTGTATAATCTAGGTATGTTTCTAAGTACTTCTAAGCATATGATTCTGGGTACATAACTCTAAGCGTATAGTTGTATAGTGGTGCATGCACGATTCCTATCTTCCTGAGGATATGGTCTCTGGCTTATCATTTCGTGATCTCATTCATGGTGTATGGCTTTGGGCTTATGGCTTTGGGCATTCAGTTTTGGGCTTTTCATTCTAAGACTATGGGTTTAGGCGTCACGTCTCACATGCCTTGCAAGCCATCCACCCAAATACTAGCCACTATTTAAATCTGGTCTGAGGTTCAGGCAATTACTTACCCTAAACTTGCAGATAGTTGGTTAAACTGGGCGCTCACTATGGTGTATAAAAAGCTATGGTTTTAGGTGACTCTCTTTGGCGTATGGTTTTGGGTGTATGGCTTTGGGGTATGGTTTGGCTTTGGGCGTATGGCTTTTGGGCGTATGGTTTTGGGCGCATGGTTTTGGGTGTATGTTTTTGGGCGTATGGTTTTAGGCGTATGGTTTTGGAAGGATGGTTTTGGGTGTATGGCTTTGGGCGTATGGCTTTGGGCGTATGGTTTGGCTTTAGGCATATGGCTTTTGGGCGTATGGTTTTGGGCGCATGGTTTTTGGCGTATGGGTTTGGGCGTATGGTTTGGCTTTGGGCGTATGGTTTTGGGTGTATGGTTATAGGCGTATGGTTTTTGGCGTATAGCTTTGGGCGTATAGTTTGGACGTATGATTTTGGGGGCACAGCCTTGCAAACAAGGGCAGGCCAAGCTCAAAAGTATACACTAGCACCCCGCTATCCCAGACGGACAAAATCCTAAGAATCCATCCGGCATAGCGAGTGATCGGGGACAACAGGCTAGGCTTTGGTGTAAAGATATTCAGAACTTACTGAGATTTGCACGACACAGCAAGGTATCTGGATTATAAAGATCCGGGACAGCGGGGTGTGACTGTATACCCATACTAAATAGAAAAATCAATGATTAGGAACATTATTATACATTTAGATGCATGCGCAACTTCTGCCACTATTTAGGCATCTTATTGAACTCCCACAATGGCTTCCCCGTCTTCTCCACATATGCATAGTGCACTGCTTGATGTCTAAAGTGGATAACACTACACCAATTTCCCACAAAAGAGCCAATATAATGTTCCACTGCATAGGAACGCATGAAAATAATGGAACCTAGAGAATATATCTTAGTCACTTGTTGGAATTGGATAAGATGGGCGGGAGTCTCTACATACCAGGGGTGCAATCAATCTTGACTCCAAGCTCAGGAAAGCAGGCATCGCCGCCCTCAAAGTCTCCGAATACTACTATCGCACACCACCCATGGCATACGTCCTCCAGATCCTTATGGTTATTGGTATTCGCGTTGATGACAAGTGAGCGGGAGGTCCATATTCCAAATGCCTCGTCAACATTGTCAGCTT
>Ga0307513_10008268_pt1 | contig 13344 bp, 9 predicted proteins | sample 15_EM_MG_FD_202174 | JGI IMG/M metagenome (GOLD analysis project Ga0307513, IMG submission 202174) | Populus trichocarpa ectomycorrhiza microbial communities from riparian zone in the Pacific Northwest, United States - 15_EM | ecosystem: Host-associated > Plants > Roots > Unclassified | place...
ATTATTAAAAAAAAAAAAAAAAAAAAAAAGAAAAAGAAAAAGGACCAAGAGATAGGACACGAACCATCTCTCCTACACCTCCGGCTATTGAAATCTCAACACCACGGGAAATCATCGTCACTATCCCCCACCCACCTCTCTTCCCCCATCATGGCTTCTGCCTAGGGGTTGACGTTAAGCCATCTACCCACCTCCCCTGTGGCCTCGGCCTCCTCTCCTTGGGGTTCTCGTTCTTGTTCGTCATTGACTCCCGCTCATGATGTTCGGTTCTCCCCCTTACCCCGCACTTACTTTGCACCTCGCTTGGCATTTTGCACGGTCGGAAAGCTTCTTGCTTCGTTCAGGGTCGGCGATATGGCGTCCGGACTGTCGGTCGAAGTAAGGCTTCGGTTCTGCTGGGCTTGTACCTCTGATGGGGAAAGCTTCGGTTAGTAACATCACGGTCTCGCTCGGTTTCCCTGTGGTCCCAAAAGCCCTTGCTATGGCCCGTTAGTCGGTTTTGGCTAGCCCGTTCGCGATCCTTCCTCTACCCCCCTCCCGGTTCCGTCCGCTGGCACCGTACTGCCCCTTGAGCTGGCACCTTACTGCTAAAACTCCTGCCCCGGCTGGCACCCTACTGCTCCCCCCGCTCTGGCTGGCACCCTACTGCTACTCACTGGCTGGCACCCTACTGCTCACCTTCCCGGCTGGCATCCCCTCTGCTCGGTCGCTCCCCTCGCCCTTCTCTCCCCCTCCGATCGTGCGGCCCTTCCTCGGTTACGCCTAGTCGTGGTATAGCACTGCCTCCATGACTTTGTCCCACGCTTGGGAACGATGTAATGACCTGCCCGACCGTACATCATGGTTTCTGGTGGGCCCTCAACCTATGAGTTTTCCCGTGTCGGGGATCATCTATCCTCTCACCCAGGCCCCGAAAGGGCCTTAGAACAGCCGTCGTTTCTTTTGTTTTGGGGAGCCTGCTGAAGGGTTTGGGTCTCTCTACCTGTACCTTTCTATGTATTGTTTCCTTACTTGTCTGGGGTATATTATCTTTGGTGCTAGGCGGGGGAGACTTTTCCTATGGACTCGGGGTGTTTGATTTTTCCCATAAAGAGGTGAAGCGGGCGGGGGTTTGCATTTATAGGTTTTTTTCTCTTCATAGCTAGCGCTGCATAAGGCTTTTTGTACCTAGAAACAAATAACGCATGATTACAAAAAAAAAAAAAGAAAAAAGAAAAAAAAAAGGACCAAGAGATAGGACACGAACCATGTCTCCTCCACCTCCGGCGATTGAAATCTCAACACCACGGTAAATCATCGTCACCTTCCCCCACCCACCTCTCTTCCGCCATCATGGCTACTGCCTAGGGGTTGACGTTAAGCCATCTACCCTGCTCTCCTGGGGCACGCATGCCTCCCCTCCTTGGGGTTCTTGTTCACGTTCGTCGTTGACACCCGCTCATGATGCTCGGTTCTCCCCCTTACCCCGCACTTCCTTCGCACCTCGCTTAGGATTTTGCACGGTTGGAAAGCTTCTCTCTACGCTCACGGTCGGCGTTACGGTGTCGGATTCTCGGTCAAAGTAGGCCCCGGCTTGCTGGGCTTGTACCTCTGATGGGGAAAGCCTCGGTTAGTAACATCACGGTCTCGTCCCGGTCTCGTCGTCGTCCTAAAAGCCCTTGCTATGGCCCGTTTGTCGGTTGTAGCTAGCCCGTTCGCGATCCTTCCTCTACTCCCCTCCCCGTTCCGTCCGCTGGCACCGTACTGCCCCTTAAACTGGGACCTTACTGCTAAAACTCCTCCCCCGGCTAGCACCCTACTGCTCCCCCCCCTCTGGCTGGCACCCTACTGCTATTCACTGGCTGGCACCCTACTGCTCACCTTCCTGGCTAGCATCCCCTCTGCTAGGTGGCTCCGCTCGCCCTTCTCCCCCTCCGATCATTCGCCCCTTCCTCGGTTACGCCTAGTCGTGGTATAGCACTGCCTCCGTGGCTTTGTCCAACGCTTGGGAACGATGTAATGACCTGCCCGACAGTACATCATGGTTTTTGGTGGGCCCTCAACCTATGAGTTTTCCCGTGTCAGCGATCATCTATCCTCTCCCTCGGGCCCCGAAAGGGCCTTAGAACAGCCGTCGTTTCTTTTGTTTTGGGGAGCCTGCTGAAGGGTTTGGGTCTCTCTACCTGTACGTTTTTGTGTATTGTTTCCTTACGTGTCTGGGGTATATTATCTTAGGTGCTAGGCGGGGGAGACTTTTCCTATGGACTCGGGGTGATTGATTTTTCCCATGAAGAGGTGAACTGGGCGGTGGGTTTGCATTTATAGGTTTTTTTCTCTTCATAGCTAGCGCTGCATAAGGCTTTTTGTACCTAGAAACAAATAATGCATGATTACAAAAAAAAAAAATGAAAATGAAAAAAGGACCAAGAGATAGGATCTTCACGCAACCATCTAAGTACTTTTCTATACTTAAGATATTGCAATACGATTACGCTTTACTCTCTTTACCTATACTCCTCCTCTACGAGAGCCTACACTCTAAGAACCCTCAGACTATTGGGATAGTCTCGACGGGTAGCCCGAACATAGAACTATTGTCATAGTTCTATCAAGCACGCCAATCCACCCATCTTCCTATCTGAAGAGATAGTACCTCGCACGAATCACTCAAAGACAAGCAAGCAAGTTCCGTACTATCTGAAGAGATAGTACTTTCATATCTGTTGGTGCAAGAAACTTGAAACGAGATTCGCTTACGCAGGAGATGACTGTCGTTGCCTGTTGCATACACGCTCAACAATAGGATTGTTACAATATTGGCTCTTTTGTGGGAAATCGGTGTCGTGTTGTCCACTTTACACATCAAGCAGTGTACGATGCACATGTGGAGAAGACGGGAAGCCATTGTTGCAGTTCAATTAGATGCCTAAATGGTGGCAGAAGTTGTGCATGCATCTGAATGTATAATAATGTACCTAATCATTGATTTTTCTATTTAGTATAGGTATATACTTTTGAGCTTAGCCTGCCCTTGTTTGCAAGGCTGTGCCCCCAAAATCATACGTCCAAACGATATGCCCAAAGCCATACGCCCAAATCATACGCCCAAAACCATACGCCCAAAACCATACGCCCAAAACCATACGCTCAAAACCTTCCGCTCAAAGCCGAACCATACCCGCAAATCCATACGCACAAAACCATGCGCGCAAAACCATTCGCCCCAAACCATGCGTCCAAAAGCCATACGCCCAAAGCCGAGCCCTGCGCCCAAAGCCGTACACCCAAAACCATAGGCCCAAACCCCTAGGCCCAAAACCATAGGCCCAAAACAATAGGCCCAAAACCATACGCCACAGAGATTCACCTAAAACCATAGCTTTTTGTACACCATAGTGAGCGTCCAGTTTAACCAACTATCTGCAAGTTTAGGGTAAGTGATTGCCTGAACCTCAGACCAGATTTAAATAGTGGCTAGTATTTGGGTGGATGGCTTGCAAGGCATGTGAGACGTGACGCCTAAACCAATACTCTTAGAATGAAAAGCCCAAAGCTCAACGCCCAAAGCCATAAGCCCAAAGCCATACAGCGTGAATGAGATCACGAAATGATAAGCTGGAGACCATATCCTCAGAAAGATAGGAATCGTGCATGCATAATTAAACTACTATACGCTTAGAGTTATGTACCCGGAATCATATACTTAGAAGTAGTTAGAAAAATACTTAGATTATATGCTTACAATCATATACTGAGAGCAATTTCCAAGCACTATTTATCTGAAACTAGAAGCCCAAATCATAATGATAATGTGAGCACTATATTCAAATCCCATGTTTTGAGATAGTTGCCGGATTGCTATATGGAATATCCGAATAGTGGAGTCAACATATGAGCCATACAAAATAATTAGCCCGTGTTTGGCCGGCCAATTCTGATCTCAAATTGTGATTTCAGATCAGAATTGAGAGGCCAAACACCCCTTAGATTTCAACCTGCCATTAGTTTAGTCACAGAATATCACTCGTAGGAATAAGTGGGGCCCCGCACAGGGGCAAGAGGCGGGGGTGAGAAGACGGCGCCGTCTAGGCAATCAGCCGCGAAAGTAAAATACTCACCACGCTCCATAGCCCGACCAGGGCCCCGTGTCTTACGGGCCGGGGAGGAACCGCAAAGAGTTGACCCCGGGCCGGAGTAACGGCAGGTCCCAAAGTGAAAACCCGCCACGCTCCGCGCCGTAACGAACACTATTTAAGATGACAATGTGCAATGGGGTTTCAACACCGATGGAAACTGGACAAAAACTACGAGTGGCAACTGAACAAGATCAATTAGTGGAATCAAGCAAGTATCAATCCCTAATTGGCAGTCTAATGTATCTAGTTGTAGGGATATGACCTGATATTGCCTTCCCAGTCGCCATCCTCAGCGGATTTAATGCAAAACCAACTAATCAGGATTACCTCGCGGCCAAAAGGATCCTTCGTTACCTTAAACAAACCTCAAATTGGGCCTTAATTTATCAGAACAGTCAACACCAGCGGGAAATTGTAGCCTACTCAGACTCAGACTTTGCTGGCGATTTTGGGGACTGGAAGTCTACGTCTGGTTACGTTTTTACTCTTGCTGGTGCAGCTATATCCTGGATGGCCAAAAAGCAGTCTGTTAGGCATATGGGAAAATCGTAGCTTTTCCACCTATTTTTGTGTACCCTGGGGTTACCCTACCTTCACCCTGTGAAGCTAACACCCACCTCTGGCCCCGGCGTTGTAACGGCGCGACAACACCTGACGATATTGCAGTTGCGTCCCAACACCAAAGGACACTATCATTGAAACCTATCTCATAACACCAGAGCATACGTCGCGGCCGTCTGTCCGACCGCATGCTGTTCGCAGGATATAAGAGAGGGGAGCTTTGGCGAGCTTATGCAACTGTCCCGGGCGAAGTCGGTCGACGTCGCTTAAAGTTACAGACATAGCGGTACGGCACAGGAAAATATGTCACTAAAGTAACGGGACGTTTTCGTCGTGTCTACTCAAGAATGAAATAAGAGTATGACCACACCCACACCCATGGTTCATGACCATTTAGGACTATTCGGTAAGGAAGGACTATGAGAGAATTGTGCCACTGGTACGATCCCAACTGATAGTCTGACCGAAGCATAAGCGCAGGTAGCTAGAGTAATATCGGTTACTGAGATAGGTCCGATTACGAAGTTGGTCACTTTGTTCGTTCGATCATGAGGACACTGTCTAGCATGCAGAGAAGTTTGAGTTCCTCCTGACGGAAGAAGGATTGTGAACTCAGACTGGAGCGTGGTGCCACACCAGAGAAATCAAGAGCTCTCCAGTCCAGAAGTCAACGGTGGGGCGATATTATTCAGGGGCAAAAGGTGTTCGCACTATAAGAAAATGTCCGGAATGGTTAGCCGGTACTTGGTTAGTATGGTAGTTAGTTGTAGGCCGCGCACTCTATCGACGCGGGATATAAATATCAAAGTGCCTCCACACCTTTACTGAAACCATCACCCTCCGGAGTAGAGACCTTATCAATATAATAAGTTATTACAAGAAAAATCTTTATCACTATTTTACGCACATTTATATTGAGCCTTGCTAGACACATCTCCGTCTACGACAAAGTACCCGGTCTTACCCATCTCGCTTGTTCTTAGAGATCTGGGACCACCTACGACAGTCCCAAGTCTCACTCTCTTCAACTGAGTCCGAATATGTTGGCTACACGGAAGCTTTACAAGAAGCTCTATGGTTACATTGACTTTATCACGAGATAATGAGAAACAAACTTCACTCGCAGTTAATCCAACGCGAGAATCAAGGCGCGATTGCGCTATGTCAGAATCCGAAATTTCACGAACGGACCAAGCATATTGACACCAAATACCATTTTACTAGCAGCCCCTCGACCGACCGGTCAAGCGTATTCTTTTTAATGTGGTATAGATAAAGCATTTATAGTCAGATATTTCTATAACTTGCCATTCTTACACCTCAGATGGTAAACTAAAGATCCCACAAATAAAATTATGTAATTAGTTATGGGCAGCAAGTTGAAATCACAATTCACACATATGAATTAGTCAAAAGAAGGTACAGTACTTTTGCTTTATTCAAAAACTATACCACAAGAGAACAGGTGACAGCAGGAAGCAGCAATAATCACACAAGAGGAGGGACTTGGATCAATACACGCAAGGTAAAGGGTTAGCTATTTAATATGGAGAATTGATAAAGAGGGGGGTATACAAAAAGACGTACCTGGGCAGAAAGCAAATGAGAAGAGGAACTAGGGCGAAGCATTCCGGTTAATGACCTATTACGATAAACACATGAGATGGAAAACAAACATGACTTACTTGTAGGAATAGGAGGAGATTCAACCAATAAGACTGGAAGGAGGAAAGGAGTTCACTGTATGAGAGAGTTCTGTAGGAGTCTGAGCAAGAATCAATAAGTATAAAGGCGAATATATAAGAAAATAGAAGAGTGGAGAATGTACACTTACCAGAAGGGGGTTACAAAAGAACTTCAGGATATACTACATTATCCGTCAGAGTAGGGGTTTGCTCCGAAGGTGGAAGTGTTAGTCCATCTAACGATGTGACTATTGAAAGAGCCACATAAAGTTGCCCATGACTGAAGGCAGGGGTGCGCAAATCTACAGCAACATGATCCAGGGACTGACCCTGAGATTTATTAACAGTCATGGCAAAGCATAGACGCACTGGGAACAGTGTACGCTTCAGGACAAAGGGTAGATCCTCCAGTGCGGTGGTAAGCTTGATCCGTGGGAAAAGACGAATCATGCCATCAAAGGTTCCACCCAGAATGGCAACCTGTAGGCAGGAGCGCCGGATTCCAAGTACGCTCATCCTGGTACCATTGCATAAGCGCTCCCTGGGACTCAGATTTCGGATCAGAATTAGAGGGGCACCGATCTTAAGTCTGAGGCAGGAGGGTGGAATAGATGCTAGAGAAATACTCTGCAAATATTCCACCGCAAAGGGCACAGCAACAGCAGCGTCCTCAGTTACATTGACATGGTTAATAGCTTCAAACCTATGCTCCACACCAGGCATCCTTTCCACCAGTACATCATTGAAATCATTGACAGTATCATTGCGAAAGGCTAGAATAGCTCTACCTGGAAAAGAGTTGGGAACTGTGACTGCCTCATCCAATAATGACTGTGGATTGAGATGATGACAGAGCTCATCAACTGTGGATACCCGACGAATATAAGCAGGCAGAAGAAGATTACCATGATGGATGGGATTAGTAATCATATCACGAAGAAAGGTGAGAAATACCTGGTTGACCTCACTGGCCATCATAGGCATACTTGTTTTGAGTTTCAAGATCTGCAAATGAGGCCAGATTGAGCAATATTGAATTGAGGCCAACACAGTGGACTGCCTAGTACAGCGGCGAATGGCTGGTAAGATCAGTGCAAAGTCACCACCGAGTACGGTAGGAATCCTACCAAACAACTGCTGGTTACCACTGTTGCAGACATCATTCAAGGTTCTGTTGACCGCCTCAAGGCACGCCTTATGCTGCATGGGAACCTCATCCCAGATGATAAGTGTGGTCCTGCGAAATAAACCCACCTAGATAGGAGTTTCGCGTGATGTTGCACACAGCATTAGAGTCATTTGAAATGGGGATCTTGAACCTTGAATGAGCTGTCCGGCCCTCAGGTAGCAATTGAGCGGCAATCCCTGAGGAGGCTACACAAAGTACAATCTTTCCCGGGGCTCGGAAATGACTGCAGAGACAGTTGTAGAGGTAGGTGTTGCCTGTACCTGCTGGGCCATGAAGGAAGAAGGCACCAGAGGGCTCTTGCTGCTGTGGGTCCTGCGCATAGCTCTCCACCGCAGCAACAATAGCATTGAAGCAGGCAACCTGTTCCTCATTCAACATCTGCCGCATTGTGTCAGACAACCCCTGCTCCTGTACCAAATCATATTCCAACTCCTCCCCCATCCTCGTATTTTCCACAACCCCATTCTCCCTCTGCCTCCAATCCAGTACATGTTGTCGGAGGCCAAACTCTGCCAAGGATCTACCATATTCTTTGAGGAAGTCCTGAAGATGATAGAGCCCATAGTCATGAGCAAGGCCTGCCCCCATACCTTCCCCTCCAACAGGTACTATTACCCTACCTGTCACGAGCAGGTGGGCCAGATCATCACAGAGACTCTCTCTGGGCTCCTCCCAGATGGCGAGTGGATGGGTGATTGTTGTATGCTGTAGGGCAAGGGCAAACAGGTGTCGAAAGGTGCTCCCTGTCATGAACTCCTGTGCATCCCTGAACATGGCAATCCACTCACCATCATCCTCAAGCAGCCTCAAGGCAATGCAGGCGCCCTTGAAGGTCTCACACAGTATACCATCTACCGTCCTCAGGTCTTCAAAGTTCCTGGCACCACGTACCACAGTGAGAAGTAAGCACAGGTAATAGTGTTCACCCATGAAAGTGCTTGCTGACCACATGCAACAAATTGAAAATCGCTGTTTCCTGCACTTCCATCCCACCTTAGGCACGTAGACAAAGTGCTCAGGACATTCATGGTACAAATACTGTCTTCCATCTACATTCTCAGAGTTGTACTTGAAAAAGGCCAGAAGGGTACTGGTTGACCTATCAAGCCGCTCCTGAAGGTCACCAGCACTCTCCTGGTCTGGGAAGTAGACAGCCTGCTGGCCTGGAAGATGAAGGGTGAGTGTCGTGACGTCTGGGAGTTCATCATGTGTTGTGAACTCAAACAAGCACCACACTGCTTCTGTAGGACCAATATAACGACCATGGAGATGACGCTTTATCTCATCATGATCTGAGTCCAGGATAGTAGTGGCACGATCCCCACCCTTTTAAATGTACTTATGAATGTACTTGACTGCTTTGACAGACCCGCTCACCTCCAGATTCATATGGGCCTGATAGCGGAGGGAGAAGTAAGGGCTGTAGGGAACTACCCGCTAATTGTCAATGACAGCCGAAATATTCCCTCCACTGGTCCTCACTTGCACATTAAAGGACACACCTGTATCCCTCCTATGATAGAAAGGATAGCCATCATCTGTAATAACCGTCTCCTGTTGGAACTGACGAGGCTAGCCCTTACGGCAGATCTGGGCAGTAAGTGGGTTCAAACCCTGCATACACAGAGTATCACCATTACCACCTGCACAGTGAGAATGCACAATTGTGCTCTGAAATATCCCACGCAACTCCTGACCAATCGCATTTTGCTCAGTTGGAATTTCTGCACTGATGAAGCGATCAATATTGGCGGCGGTCAGGAATTGGTGGTCAGTCTTCAGAAACACCACGAGGTGTAGATGTGGGAGGCCCCGCTTCTGGTACTCGATGGTCCAGACCCAGCATAACCAAGGTCCAAAGACTTCCTTGTGGCGTATCTGGTCGAGAAGATCTCGCACCTTGAGATTGAACACCCGTTCCACCAGATCAAGTCTTTGCGCAGCCATCTGATATGGCAGCAACTCGCGAACAATCTCATCCCACTTGGGGTTTGCGGTAAAGGTTATGAATACTGAATGTTTGCCATAGTGGCGCACAATCGCTATGCTGTCTTGATACAGCTTTTGCATAAAGCTATCCCCTCCTACATAACCAGAAGGTAGAACCACTCACTTACCCACATGCTCAAGGTCCGCATCACCAGCCCCCACAACATCGGCTACCCCATTGTACAACTAGGCTCTGATGTTGTCCTGGTTAGTGCCAAGCCAGCTAAGCTTGTTGTGATCACAAACAGCCCAAGCGTCCACAACACACTGCTGGAATAGCCTTTGAGCATGGAAGAGAGTGGTTGGCTCATCAACTCTGGTATGCAGACGGAACCTGTAGAACACACGCTGGGCCAGCTTCTTGTTCTGCCGCTCTTGCAATGTTCTACCCCAATATCATCCATGTTCTCCATAAGGAAACAGGAGAACATAGTGCAGGGGTAGATACAAGGCATGATTGGGGTTGTTAAGAGTTAAATCTCTACCCAAATCTTCCCCATTGACCCTTCTTGCCAGAACAATATCCCTGAAACCCCCACTTCCATATTCCTCAGGCAGAATCATGGAGACTTCATCTGCCGTTGGTAGGTTCTCACGTCTGAGATCAGCCCCTCTTTCCACAACCAGACGTAATTGTGTATTAAGGATCAGGCGGCAGTTGCCCTCTACTGCTCTGATCTCCGCAAACCGTTCCCGAGCTGTGAGATCCAGTTGAATCAGGGGGTTGGACTCCTCCAGCATCAAGGTCAAGGCGCGAATGAGATTGGCATCCAGCTCTGGGGCACGTGCAGCTCGCGCTCTGGCTGCATCACCTGGATCATAGAGGTAGACCTGGGAAATCAAAGCATCTCTCATGCCTACCCCAGGTTCAAGTGGTCCCCTATGATACAGCGCACCATGAATCTGGAAGAGCTGGAATATTCCTCCAATCTCACTCATTCGATTGTCCATGTTGAACTTGATGCTGGTACAGGCAAAGATTGAGTTCCATCTCCTTAGCCCCTCCCGGAATACTCGTGCCTGAGTATCACCTCCACTCATCAATGCATTGAGGGGCTCTGGGAGTGGCGTATTCGCTGAACCTGCACTTTGCCTTGCTTGGAGCAGGACTCAAAGCTTGCCTCTCCACCTTTCGGTCTGCTCGAGGCTGACGACTCTGCAGTCCAGTGCTTAGCATTACGGCCAGTACACCTGATATCCAACCTCCCCAGATCATGGCCTGTCCACCTAGCTCTCTGGCACTCAAAGGACAAAGGCACGCGTGATTGTGCCTGTTGTCCGCTGTAGTTTTCCGCTTGAGCTAGGGCGACCTGCTGTATATTTAAGGCGGGTACTCCTGTGATCCCAGCTCTGACTCTTGCTCTTGTAGCCTATATCATCATTCCACATTGTTAGTTTCCAAATACCGAGTCCTTTAATAATCCTTGTAATGTAGAATAACATACCAGACAGTGTCTACAGGTTAACAATAACCTTCCTGACCATTGTGATCAAAGTCTCCTGCCCGTAGCTCCCTTCCACAATTCCCACACCTCCTCCTTTCCACACGATCCTCAGAAGCTATTATTCCTGTTAGTACTGCATTGGAATACCAGTCTACAAACAGGCATACCTGGTTGTATCAGTTCCCGCTGAACCCCATGTCCTCCCATTTCGCCTTGACCACCATCTAATTTCATATAAGTTAGACTTTATTCCTCCTTGTTTATATTCCTGGCAACCATACCTTCTGGACCCTCACTCAGCACTACCCCCAACCCTCCCCTTGCTGCTCTACCATCTGCTCCTGTTTTTCCTATTAGCAACAATTCAAACAGAATTTGAAGCCAATTATACCTTCCACCCTAATCCTGGGCACAAGCCCTTGTCCCTCTCCTGCCCCTGGATTATCTCCTGTTGCTATATTTTAGTAAATATTCACAGAATAATCCAATATTGCAAGTACCTTCTCGCTGCGGCCTCTATACACTCCTGGGGCCTGTGTTTGCCCTCTGGGCACTTCTTCTGACTTGTACATTTTCCTATTTGTTCAATGGGTAATATTAGATGCAATCTGTGTAGTGGGGAAAGGGCAACACAAGATCAGTCAACTTACCAGGCACGGGCGGCTATTACGACGTAAAGCCCCTCGTGGATGAAAATCAAAATCAGTTTCTGGTGTCTCCCTTTGACACCGTGGACATCGTGGCATTCAAAGACAAAGTCCGTTGATGTGAGTATGTCTGATATGGTGCAATGGTGGAGTAGGCCAATAAAAACCTCTTTCTCAGATATTGCTGTATTGGTGTAAGAAGAAGTGTTGTGACAGGGAAAAGTGAGGAGGATTGAGTGTGTTAAGCTGGTACAGGATAATTTAATGGAGAGAAAGGAAAAATTTTCGCATATGTGGCTTGGCATCTCGGCATTAGTGCGTTGCATCACATGGTTGTGATAATAAATACCAAGGATGGTAAACTACATCACAGGTCTTATCAGATCAGACATTTGTGCGCAATCAGATCTACTGCCCGGTACATATTAGACTAGCAGCCCCTCGACCGACCGGTCAAGCGCACTCCTTTTGATGTAGTATAGATAAAGCATGTATAGTCAGATATTTCTATAACTTGGCACACTTGTACCTCAGATGGTAAACTAAAGATCCCACAAATAAAATTGGCTAATTAGTTATTAGCAGCAAATTGAACTCACAATCCACGCATATTAATTAGTCAAAAAATGTAAAGTACTTTTGCTTTATTCAAAAATTATATAACAAGAGTAATGGAGACAGCAGGAAGAAGAACCCAGAACACAAGAGGAGAGACTTGAATCTATACACGCAAGGTAAACAGTTAGTTATTTAATATTGAGAATTGATAAAGAGTTTGGTAAACAAAAAGACATACCTGGCCAGAAAGCGAAAGACAAGAGGAACTATGGCCAAGCAAGATGGTTAGTGACCTATTATGCTAATCAAGTAAGATAGAAAACCAACAGGGCTTACTTGTAGGAATAATAGGAGATTCAAGGAACAAGACTGGAAGGAGGAAAGGAGTTCACTGTATAAGAGTGTTCTGTAGGAGTCTGAGCAATAAACAATAAGTATGAAGACCAATATATAACAAAATAGAAGCGAGGAGAAAGTAAACTTACAAGAGGGGAGTTACAAAAGAACTTCAGGATATACTACGTTATCCGTCTGAGTAGGGGTTTGCTCCGAGGGTAGAAGTGTTAGTCCGTCTAATGATGTGACTCTTGAAAGAGCCACATAAAGTTGCCCATGACTGAAGGCAGGGGTGCGTAAATCTACACCAACCTGATTGAGGGACTGACCCTGAGATTTATTAACAGTCATGGCAAAGCATAGAGGGACTGGGAATTGAGTACGCTCCAGGACAAAGGGTAGATCCTCATCTGAGGTGGTAAGCTTGATCCGTGGTAAAAGACGGATCATGCCATCAAATGTTCCACCCAGAATGGCAACCTGTAGGCAGGTGCGGCGGATTCCAAGTACCCTCATCCTGGTACCATTGCATAAGCCCTCCCTGGGACTCAGATTTCGGATCAGAATTAGTGGGGCACCGATCTTAAGTCTTAGGCAGGAGGGTGGAATAGATGCTAGAGAAATACTCTGCAAATATTCCACAGCAAAGGGCTCAGCAACAGCAGCATCCTCAGGTACATTCACATGGTTGATAGCTTCAAACCTATGCTCCACGCCAGGCATCCTGTCTACCAGTACATCATTGAAATCATTGACAGTATCATTGCGAAAGGCTAGAATCGCTCTTCCTGCAAGAGAGTTGTGAACTGTTACTGCCTC